>Ga0310690_10008098_pt1 | contig 13401 bp, 21 predicted proteins | sample AusTroGonzalo_MG_2_FD_207661 | JGI IMG/M metagenome (GOLD analysis project Ga0310690, IMG submission 207661) | Bovine rumen microbial communities from tropical cattle in Woodstock, Queensland, Australia - Gonzalo_04 (v2) (version 2) | ecosystem: Host-associated > Mammals > Digestive system >... | reverse complement strand
GTATGGGTAAGGGGTTCATAGACACGTTAGAGGCGGGTGTGCAACTCAAAGACCCGATAGAGAATAATGTCCGCACAGAGCACGGCGTAAGGATGATAGTGACAAAGAAGAAGGACAAGCGCACGCTTAACCTCACTTTCAATATCCACGGCACTAGCGCGGCGAACTTTCTTACGAATAAGGCCGCTTTCGAGGCGGTGCTGTACAACGGCCTAGTGGATATTCAGATAACGGGTAGAACGGAAATCTACCACCTTGTATATACGGGTAAGAGCGTGACCTATAACCACTCTTATAACGGGGTGTTTGGTGTGGCTACCTTTGGCTTTATCGAGCCTAACCCAAGTAACAGAACATCAACAGCAAATGCCAATGTAATCGTGTTAACATAGTTTTCTTCAACAATGTGTGTTTTTGGCCGTCTTGTTCGTGAGAATAGGGCGGTTTTATGTTAACAGAAATATAAACGTGCATAATAAAGTTAAATATAATAAGAAAATCGGCAAAATATTTGCAAATTAAAATAAGATTGTTTATCTTTGCATTGTCTAAGGATTTTTAGTTAAACATATTGGCTTAATCGCCAACGTCTGTGAAGATATAGGCGATTTTTTTAGAAAATTCGGTATTAACAATATAAAGACGAGAGACACTCGGTAAAAACTGTGTAAATAGGTTATGATGAAGATTGGTGATTTCTCAGAAGAAATGCGTAATGAGATTGTAAGGGCTGCAAAGAGAAGCTTGATGAAGGTAGGTGTAACAGCTGAAGTATATTTGGATTTTTTATCTGGCCTTCGAGAAGATGTTTTTTCAGTGCAGTTACAAACAGCTATGTTTAATACAACACCGTCGATTTTCAAGTATGTTTATATTGAATGTAAGACACAATTAGTTGAGGTAGAAGGTCAAAAGAATGTGTATAATCTTGATTTTAATCTTAAATATTGGTTTGAGGGATTCGATGGTTGTCGTGGTTATACAAAGCTTGGTGATTTGAAGTTTAATGTAATTGACGAAGAGAATAAGAGGGTAAAGTTTGTTGGTTTTATAATTAGTTAAGGTTATGAATGAGCATATAGAGTATCGCTATCGTGGTGAAGAGGATTTCTCTTATATTACAGAGAAGTATAGTAATAGCCGTTATAAGTAGGTTATGAAAAAGGTATTGTGTTTTATACTAATCGTGGTGGCCTTTGCTGTATTTGATTATGGCTATCATATACAGAACCATATACTCAGCGTAGTCGTAAAGGGTATCGCTGGTGGGTTGTTTATGACGATTGGGGCTGTCTCTTTTAAAGATTGAGGTATGGCTAAGTACGAGTTCTATATGTATGAGGGCGAGCTGTGGCGAAAGGACACAGAGGGGCATAACGAGATAGTGGACTCTTCGATGATGGATATGCTGAATAGGATTCTGTCAAAGGTCAAAGAGAACTATCCCGATGCTTACGCGGCCTTAGAAGAGAGGTATAAGGCTAGTGCACCTAACAAACGATACTACAAGTACATAATGGCCAAACGATTCCTAAAATGTAACTTTGCACAGCTTGATTCTACCTATATAGACCTCGAAGAGATAGGTAATGAGATAACAATGAATTTCGAGCGTACAGATTGCCCGCTGAGGGACGAGTGTAAGTACGATGATATAATATGTAGCCCGAGGTTTGAAACAAGCTTAACGGCAAGAGAATTGAGTATAGCAAAGCTGTGGTATCAAGGCTTGTCGAAAGAAGAGATAGCGGGTATGCTTTATCTTTCTGCAGAGACGGTAAATAACCATATTAGAAATATCTATAAGAAATTGGGTATACATAAGAGTTCAGAGTTCGTAAAATATATGAAAGAGAATAATTTGGTATGAAAGTAAAGTGTAAGAAGAACTTTGTCATTTCCGACAAATTGGTGTGTAGCAAGGGTGAGATGGTGGACGTAGAGATGTTCGATGCGTCTTGGTTTGAGGATAGCCGTCCGCGGGTGTTTCCGATAGATGAAGACCCATATCGTTGCCGTATTGACGGGCATATGGTGAATGCTAGGGGCTATGGCCTAAAGCGTGGATGGCTCGAGGTTCGGTTTTATGACGGAAAGGATGTTGCCAACCATTATCGGGGAATAGACTTTAATGATTATTTTGAACTTATTGATATGCCGCTAACAGCAGAGAATGTAGAGAAGATACATAATATATGTATAGGAAAGGCTGAGAACAGAGATACTTTCTTTGTCGAGGGTATCAAGAATACTTATTGGTATAACAAGAAGAAGATAGAACAACGCACAGAGGATATTGAACAGATGCTCAGTCAGCTTCCAAAGAATTTCCGTAAGTCTGTGGGTGGCGGTTGGTCGTTCCTTCAGATGTGTATGAGAGATGATGATGTTCAGTGGACGGGCTTACACGTGACAATGGAGAAGCTGATGTGTCTTGGTATCGCTTGCGGTAAGATGGAATATCTTATGCCAAAGAAATTGTGGTGTGCTTTGCCAGCGGGTATGCCGTATGTAGTTATAAAAGACGAGTAGTATGATGGGGTTTGTATTAGGATTTGTTGTCGGTATCATCGTATCGGTGGTCGTTATAGTGGCTTTTTGCGTATGGCTAGTAATAAAAAGATGAATAACAAGATTAGGGTGAGTAAGTTTTGGGCTATGGGTGGTAGGTGTCTTATCGAGCTATGGCCACATTTACCATATTTGCTTGGTAAGCCGTGGCTGATAGGTGCACGTAGTCGAAAAGAGTTCCTTGAGGCAAGCAAGCAAATAACAGATATTAGCGTAGAGGGTGAGATAAAGTATAGAATACGGACTGATTCGCCACTTCTTGTTAGAAGTGTCAGATTCCTCTTGGATGACTTTTTCTATGAGTATCATGGTAATGTATGGGGATTAATGGATGATGATTATTTATATATAGAAGAAAGGATTTTCAAATGAAAGAGAAATTAGGATTTTTGGTAGCTCTCGCTATCAGTACGATAGTAGGTGTGTTAATCGGCACTATTGTTGTTGATACAGCAAAGTATTTTCTATTTCCGAGACAGCAGTGTCATGTATGTACGTGTGAGGTATGTAAGGTGAAGCGGCAGCTCGAGACGTGCGAGGTGTTTGATTCGGTATTTCAGTCAAAGATAGAGATTGAGGTAAACAAGAAATGATATGGTTAGGGTTATCAAGAAAGGTAGCTTAGAAAAGCGTACCAAGTGTTATAAGTGTGGTTCTGAGTTAGGTTATTTCCCTAACGAATGCCGTAGGGAACAGAGTCATATGCAAGAGTATCAGTATTTTATTACGTGCCCCGTATGTGGTCATGAGATTTGTGTTGACTGCAAAAATAGTTAGCTATGGTAATATCAGAGCAAGAGGGAATAATCAAGGGGTTCGTCTGTGAGAACGGGCGTGTGGATATGATTGCTGAGTTGCACCCTTATGAGGAATGTCGGCTGCAGTTCAATCGGAACAAGTCAGCAAGGGGTGTCAAGCTAGAGGACTATTATAGAAAGAAGATTAAGGTAACCGTAGAATTGGTAGAGAAATGAAATTAAAGGTATATGTTGATAGAGTATGACGGATAATTTCGACCATTATAAGAAGTTGATTACTATCAACGGGGGATTGCCAAAGACAAACAAGAAGGGTAATCTAGATTTGTTCTATGTGATAGAACTGATACGGCGCGGAAAGGATAACCCCGATATGCCAGCAGCAAACTATCACTTTAAGTCCTACCATATTTTTTCGTGGGCGGACTACGAGAAATATGAGCAAGAGATAAAGGATATATGTACCTTGTTACACTGCAGAGCCTATGCGTCTGTAAACTACAAACTGATGTCGCAGATAGCTCTTGATACGATAGCGGAAGAGACGCGAAGGATAGCAGCCCACGATTATAAGCGGTTTAATCATATCTTCGAGTCGTGCTGTGGTAAATTTGTAGATAAAGGTAATAATCTATGGATAGTGGACTTTGATAATATGAAAGCCAAGGATATTTCTGAGGAATTAGTAAACCTTATTGACAAGGCGTGGTCAGAGTACGAAAGTAATCTGCTTTATATTATGCCTACGAAGTCGGGGTTTCATTTTATCACTCATCCGTTCAATAGAATGTATTTTGAGGCAGAGTATAAACGGCGTATAGGCGGGGAAATGCCCGATATTAAACAGAATCACGTAACATTATTATATGAGAATCTATGAGTCTGAAGTATGAACTAATGAGGTTGGAGAGGGCTAATAAGGCCAATCCTAACAAAGAGAAGATGTTACTCGAGGTGTGTAAGCGTTATATGCCCGAGAAGAAAAAGAGTGCGCTTGTCTATATCAGTGTCGTGGAGATGATTGATAGGACGTGGCGGGTGTTCGCACAAGAGCACCACTTGAACGCTAAGGCATTCAAGCAGTGGGTTGTCGAGAACAACGAAGAGGCTAAGGCGTTGATGAAATGGTGAAGTCCACAACCCTTTGGTTGGCCTCGTTGACAAGTCGGAAGTCTTTCTTAATGTAGATGTCCGTTACTCGCATAGTGGGGTCGGTATGGCAAAGAGCCTCGTTGACAACGCTCTTGTCTATCCCGAGGTCGTTACGTGCTATGGTAGCCCACGAGTGACGGAAAGCGTAGAAGGTGAGGTCTTTTATTCCTAACTCATCGCCGATGGTCTTCAGTCCTTTGTTGAGGTTCTGATTGAATGTTGATTCATTGCAATACCTAGTATAGAAAGAGAAAGCCTTTGTAGAGCCTCTGTATCGCTTTACAAGGGCTTTTATCTGTTGTGGTATCTCTATCTCTATATGTGCATTGTCAGCACGCCTATCCTTTGTTTTCAGTCTGTTATAGGATAGGGTGTTATTCCTTATCGGCGGGGCGGAGTATAAGTCGGCTGAGTTTGTACCGCATAGGCAGAATGATAGCAGTGCGCAGTCACGGGCGAGGATAGCACGCTTGGATGTTCCGCTCCAAGAGAAAATCTTTCTCAGTGTCTCTACGTCTAGTGCCCGCTTGCGTGTGGGCTGTTGGCGGGGGATGTCAAGTCTGAAAGCGTTGAACGAGCGTATCTCGTAGTCTTTCTCTGCCTCGGTGTATATCCGTTTGATAGCATTGAGGTACAACGATTGTGCCCGTGGCTTGTCTCTGAGAGAGTATAGAAAGTCATTGAGTAGGCTATGTGAGAACATCGAGAAAGGAATATCGCCTACGTAGGCTTTGAATTTCCTTAGAGCGGTCTTATAGTTCTTCTTACCTTTCATATCGGCACGCTCTAGCCATTGGTCGGCATACTCAAAGAACGTAGGCGTGTCTGTCTTACGCATATGCTCGTAGGCTTCGGTAGCAGAGTACTGCCTAGCGGTGAGGAACGTGTCTAGGGTGGTGTATTCGCTTTCTATCTGCCTTATCCTCTTCTGTATCTTATCATACAGAGGTGAGTCGTTACGTATCTTTCCCTTTCTATTGAGGTCGGTACTGTCGGCCAACAACTCGGTCTTGATACGTTTCTTTGTCTTGCCGACACAAAGGAGCAGTGTGATACGTCTGCGTCTGTCGGCTCTCGGTTTACCAATCTCGTAGTTTACTGTCATATCTGAAGGTCTTAAATTTCGGAAATTTTTCGGAAACAGATGCAGAAAAACGGAAATTTTTCGGAAATTCTGCGGTCTACAACTAAGAGGAATCGGCTAGTTCTAGGGTAAAAAGAAAAGCCGAAAACCCCTTGTATTTAGGACGTTTTCGGCTGTTTTCCTTGTTGGGTGCCTGGTGGGACTCGAACCCACGACATTCAGAACCACAATCTGAGAACCGAAAACAGCCGTCCGCCCTTTGTCTGTCAGCGTTTCGCTATAATGCCAAAATCGTAATTTCGGAAATATTTCGGAAATACGTGCATATCTAGCGTTTCTGAGAGGATATTTTCATTACTACCACAAATAGCTTACGGACATCCTCAAGGCTTATCGTCACGTCCCCGTAGAACTTATTCAGCGAGTGGATAACCATCGTCCCTTGCTCTTTATTGAAGTCTGTTATACGCTTTATCAGCAATCCCTCTTTGTGTACTATCACGAAGTCATAGTGTTTATAGGGTATCACGCCGTCTGTAACGGAAAACTCCTTGCATAGAACAATATCTCTGTCTTTGTATGCCTCGGACGTACCGTTATCCATCGAGTCGCCCGACACCTCGATAGCAATCATATTTCCTTTGGTGTCACTATTGAGGATATACGGTACTTTGTCAAGAGACTCTAGATATTCCTCGTCTGCATAGCCGTTGAGGTAGCCCGCATAAGCCCGCTGTGTCACTAATGGCGCATAGGCGATGGTAGCAATGGATAGTTTTGGCGGCTCGGCTATCATCGTTCCCGTGCCGCTCATAAGCCAAATGGGGTTGATGAACGGGTAACGTTTTGTAATCTTGCTTACTTGTGTCTTGGATATATTAGACACATCTCTAGCAGTGACGGAGCTGATACCCGTTTCAGTTTCAAAGGTAGAGATAGTAGTGCCTAGATACCTTACAATCTGTTTTATTCGCTCAAGTACCGTGCTATCTTCTTTCTTTTGCGTCTTGTCAAGTATCATCTTACCCGTGCCGAATAGCAGCCACTCTTGCGAGAGGTTAGGAAAAGCTAAGACGAATTTCTCCGCTGAGGATTTCCTGATATTGTCCGACATATTGGTGATGAACGCTGGGGAGAGTCCCGCTCTGTTGAGCAGTTCCTTCTCTGTGATATTCATATAGTCGGCAAATTGCGCTATGCGTTCTTTTACCGATTCCTTGGGCTTGGGTTCGGAGCAGAACATATCCCCTTTGCTATGTGTCACATATTCAAAGTTCAAAGTGGGATATACCGCTTTCACCTTTGCCCTAGTGCGCTTACTGACGTGTGCTGTCAGTCTCGAAACAAACCCGTGTCCGAGTCCACAACGGTTCTCGAACTCGTTTGCGGAGATTCCTATCACGTCAAGGATTCTCTGCATTCTTTCCTTTGGTGATTCTTGTCTTCTCATAACTTTTTAATTTTAGAATTAATATATCACGGGATTGGCATTTTGCCTCAACCGATACTGACATTCTCACGAACATCTATAAGTACTGTACGTGCGCGAGGTGTTTGTAAGTTAATAAAACTAAAATTGGATAAAATAAACAGCAAAAGTCTTGCATAATTTAAAATAATCCATTATCTTTGCACACGAATTGTTTATAACATTGCAAATATACGAATTAATTTTAGAATTACAAGAAAATAAATAAAAAAATCGCCATTTTGTTTGAAAAATGATATTGGCGGTGATTAAAAACGAAGAGAATTGATATGGATAAGGTTGATGAAGGCTATATGCAAAAGGTGATGGACACGCTCAAAGAAGGCGAGTATAGGCAGTTTCCTCTTGACGAGGTTAATGTTGAGTCGTGGCGTACCATTGCAAGCAGAGAGAACAAGAAAGCGGGTTATCTGAAATATTCTGTTGCCCGTAGTCGTAGACTAGGCTTTATGGCGGTCAAACGCAACAAGAATGAGCAGAGTTGAGGATATAAAAGAGCTGATTCACGTTTGCGTAGAGACGGGTTATCTGCGAGGTCAGAAAGATATATGCCCGTCATCAGACAGAATCAGACGAAAGGATGCAGAGGCGTTACTCGAGCGAAACGGGTTGCCGAAAATCCAATTAGGCCGATGGGTGGCGGCGGGTCTGGTGCAAGAGCATAAAGGCGAGAACACTTCCCCGAAATGGTATTCATTGGTGCAGATAATGGAAACGATAATAGCAGTGAGATACGAAAAGGTAGTTTAATTTAAAAATGTATTATTATGAACGAAATTAGGTTGTTGAATGCAGATGAGATTGAGTGCCGTGTCGGACAGACGGGCATCATCAGTGGTAAGAATGGTGCTGAAAACAAGGCGTGGTGTTCGTTGTTGCTGTACAAGGACGCGCGTTGTGACCAGCGTATTATGGACGAGGTATTCGGTATCTTTGGTTGGCAGAAGAGATACGAGACTATCAACGGCGGTCTGTTCTGTACAGTATCTATCTATGACTCTGACAAAAAGCAGTGGATAGAGAAGCAAGATATCGGTACTGAGAGTAATACTGAGGCTAAGAAAGGCGAGGCTAGCGATGCTTTCAAGCGTGCTTGTTTCTGTATTGGTGTTGGCCGAGAGTTGTATACCGCTCCAAAGATTTTCGTAACTCTTAACAAAGGTGAGTGGGACGAGGTACAAGGTAAGGCCAAGCTGAAGGCCAAGACTATCTTTACTGTTACTGAGTTGGGATATGACGAGAAGCGCAATATCAACCGACTTGTTATCGTTGACCGAGACGGTGTTATCCGCTATAAGCTAGGTGAGGCTCAGTCGCAGCCTATGCGTAAGAGCGATGACGAAGAGGATGAGTTTGCTCTGAATATGAAGGCTTATATCGAACCCGCTCTGAAGCAAGCCAATGACGAGAGCGGCGTAAAGCAAGTATGGGATGACTATCCCGCCTATCAGAAGGTGCAAGCCTTTATCAGTGCAGTTACAAATCGTTTAAAAGAGGTAAAGAACAATGCAGCATAAGTTAGCAAAGTGGACGGGTAGTTTCGATGCCGCAGAGCATCGTTACTACCGCGAGGACGGCAGAGAACTCCTAGGTGTGACGGGTATTCTTCACAGACGTATCTTTATGGATGAGTATGCGGCGGTGTCGCAAGACGTGCTCAATGCTGCAGCCGAACGTGGGTCGCTGATACACTCTAGGATAGAGCTGTTTGACTCTATGGGCGTGGGTGACGATATGCCCGAGGTAGAGAACTACAAGCGGCTGAAAGAAGAGAACGGCCTCGAGTGGCTGGCAAGCGAGTATCTTGTTTCCGACAACGAGAACTATGCGAGTGCCATCGACAAGGTATATCACGCTAAGGATTTGGCCGAGAACGAGGTAGAGTTATCCGATATAAAGACTACCTACAAGTTCAACAGAGAATATGTAGCGTGGCAGTTGAGTATCTATGCTTATTTCTTCGAGTTGATGAACCCGAATAAAAAGGTCGCAAGGCTATCGGGGTTGTGGATTAGAGAGGATAACAAGCGTGGCTCTATCGCAAAGTATATCCCTATTGAGCGTAAGCCCGTAGAGGTAGTAAAGAAGCTGATTCAGTGTGATATTGATGACGAGCCGTTTGAGGTGTCGGTGTTACCAAGCTATATCACTGAGAACGTAGAGAAGCTGTTGTTCCTCAACGAGCGTATCGCTAACCTTACTGCAGAGAAAGAGGCTCTTGTGGCCGAGATTCAGCAGAAGATGACAGAAGGTAACACAGACTCTATTGATGCGGGGCTGATACTCTTTACCCGCGTGGCAGCGTCTAAGTGTTCTTCCTTTGATTCTAAGCGTTTCAAAGAAGAGAATGAGGACTTGTACAATAAGTACCTAAGAGAGAGTGTTAGAAAAGAAAGTTTAAAGTTAACAATAAGAAAATAAGAAAATGGCTAATGTAATTTCGGGTCAGATTATCGCAATCGGCCAAACACAGAGAATTGCTCCGAAGAGCGGTCAAGGTAATACGCTTGTTAAGCGTGAGTTTGTAATCCGTGCACTGAGATTCAATCCCGATGACGGCACACCCGAGCTGAGCGAGTTCAATACTCCCAACCTCGAAATCAACGGCGAGGACAAGGTGGGTGTGCTTGACGGGTTCAAGGTCGGCGATGTGGTGAAGTGTAATATCACTATCGAGGGTCGTTCCTATGAGGACGCGAACCACAATGTAAGGTATTTCAACTCAGTACGTGCTACCCGTGTAGAGAAGCTGAATCTACAGCTTGCAGCACCCGAGCAGTCCGCTCAGTCGGCACCAGCACCACAGCCCGCAGCAGCACCACAAGGTCAGGGTGGAAACGCAGACGCTAACGGCAATCCATTACCTTTCTAAATAGTAGCTTATGCCGAAGTACAACCTAGCGTTGAAGAATGATAGGGCGAAATTCCTAGAGTATGCCAACCGCCTTATTGCCTCGGGTGAGAAAGCTGAGGCAGCGGGCGAAGCAGCTCTTGGGGTTGACCTTACGAGGATTAAGCCGCCACAGAGCGGACAGCAGCTTAGGTTCGCTTTCGTGTGTATCGGTTATTTTGCGGCTGAGTATGGGATAAGTAAGTACGAAGCCGAATGGGAACATTTCAAGGATAAGGCCAATCACGACCTCTTCTATAAGACGAAGCTCAATAAGAATGGTAATACGATAAAGTTCGTAAGGCATATGGATGAGCTAGATATGGGTGAGTTGTCGTTAGCTATAACCCGATTCCGTAACTATGCGGCGAACAACTTTGAGATGTATATCCCAGACTCTACGGATTATGCTTTCATGATACACGCAATGAAGGTCATAGACGAGAATAAAGAGTTTCTTTGACATTTTGGTTTATAATTGTTGATAATAAAACCTTTTTAATGGGATTCTAGCATCGCTTGCGAAAGCCGTGCTAGGAATGCAGATATGGCGGAATTGGTAGACGCGCTCGATTCAAAATCCTGTGCCGTAGGCGTGAAGGTTCGAGTCCTTCTATCTGTACGAATGCCGTGCAAGTCGGCTCGCTGACCGAGATTATAGTAAATGCCATCGGGGGTGTGTGTGCGCAACATTCCTAAGCCTTTGGCGGTCAAACGGCCTCATAGTTAAATGGATATAATAGGTCTCTCCTAAAGACTTGTTCTGCGTTCGATTCGCGGTGGGGCTACAAATCGCAGTGATGCGCTTATCTAATTTTACTTATAAATTGCATACATAAAAAGTTAAAGTAACAGAATTAATGTTTTTTTTCAATCGTTCCAACCCCGCAGCGGCGGGGCACGTGCTTGTAGCTCAGTTGGCAGAGCGTACAGAGGTTAAGATAATGCTTTAATCTTTCATAATAGAGCGATGGTAACGCGTAGCATTCTCTGTAAGGTCGGGGGTTCGAGTCCCTTCGGGCACACTTGGGAACCAGTTCCATTAACCCGTTGTGAAACGGTGGAACGTAACATTATAATTTTAAATTCATATTTTTACATTTTGATTAGTTTCTATGCCCTACAGCGGTAGGACTATTGGGATATGGTGTAGAGGTAACACATAAGATTTTGGTTCTTATATCATCGGTTCGATTCCGATTATCCCAACTAAGGCTGCTTCGGTGATGGAATAGGTAGACGTGACAGACTTAAAATTTGTTGCCGTAAGGCGTGGGGGTTCGAGTCCCCTCCGAAGTACTATAAAACGTAGAATTATGACACAAGAAGAGTTTGAAGGTTTTATGACGATGGCAGAGTGTAGCCCATCAACAAGGGCTGCAGTAAGAAATGCGGTGATGCTGTGTATTGAGCATCCGTGTTATGCACAGATATGGTATGAAAATAGATACGGCAATGAGAAAGAGTAATTACGACAAAGAGACGTGTGAGTATTGTCATTCTATATCAAAGGGTGTATCACGTAAGTTCGGATGGTGTATGAAGACCAAACGAAAAGTAGGGTTGAAAGATAAGTATGGTTGTTTCAATTAATTTATAACGTATGAGAATTTTAAAAGGTAATTATTTCGAGTCCAAGGTTCGTAGAGAGACTATGACAGAGGACGGAACACAAGCAAAGGTAGTGAGCCTTTATGTGATTGATGCGCTTTCGTTTACAGAGTGTGAAGCCCGAGTGACTGAGTTTGTGGCTAGCTATACTAGCGGCGAGTTTGAGGTGCTGACAGAGGCTTGGGCGGCTTACAACGAGATTATCTTTGCTGACGATGCGACTGCAGACAAGTGGTACAAACTCCGCTGTGTGTTCGTAACTATTGATGAGAAGAGCGGTAAGCTGAAGAAATCCAAGAGCACCTACCTCGTACAAGCAAGCACTATTGACGGCGCAAAGCGTAACTTCGATGAGGTTATGAAAGGTACGATGGTTGACTACTACATTGACGGCATTCACGAGACAGCCGTTGAAGATATTGTAGAAAGGAAGGCTAGCAATGGAGAATAATGAGTTCGTGGCAGATTGGTTGCCGACAAAGATATTGCCAAACGGCAAGTTTTTTTCATTCGTTCCATAGTAATATTTTAAACTACTTACCCCGTCCCGTTCGGGAGAATAGGGCGGGTTTCTTTTTTATTATGTATATTCAGAAGAAAAAGACAAAACGTAAGCGTGGCTCAGACGAGCGTAAGACGTGGATAGAGAAGCTTGATAGGGTTTTCTCTCTCTATATCCGTCTGAGGGATTCTAAGGAGTTTGGTTTCCGTGCTGCAAGGTGTATCTCTTGCGGTGAGGTAAAGCCGTTTGATATGTTTGACGCGGGGCATTTCGTAAGCCGAAACTGTATGCTACTCCGTTGGGAACCAGACAACGTTTGGGCGGAGTGCAGCCGCTGTAACAGGCTACAAGGCGACCATTTGCTAGCTTATCGAAAGAATCTGATACTCAAGCTTGGTCAGAAAGCAATACAAGGCTCTGCAGTGGCTCAATGTCTACCCAATGACAAGAAACTTTTGCTTATCAAGAAATTCGGTGAGCAGCGTGTTGAGGAATTGGAGCGTCAGAAGTATACTACGAAGAAATGGGATGTCGGCGATTTAAAAGCTATGTATATCCACTTTGCTGAGAAAGTGTTGGAGTTTAAAAAGGAGATGTAGTATGGATTTGAAAGAAAATAAATATCCTTCAAGGCTAATGAATAAGGAAGAGGATTCTAAAGACCTTAGAGACTTGAAAAAAGAAATAAAGTATGATAAGGTTACTGGAGACCTTTTTTGGATAGTTCCTTTTGCAAATAGAAATCTATCAAAACCAATAGGTAGTAATAATGATAGATATAAAGTTTTGATATTTAGACAAAAACGTTACCACTTGCATAAGATTGTTTGGTATTTGTTTAATGGTTATTATCCCGTAAAAGGGCAGATAGACCATATTAATCAAAATACCAAAGATAATAGGATAGAGAATCTAAGATATGTTAGTTCTTTTGAGAATAGTAGAAACAAACCTCTTAGGAGGGATAATAAACTTGGGATAGTTGGTGTGTTTTTTGAGAATTATACACAAAAATATAGAGCAAGTATAGTAGATAACAAGGGAAAGTTGGTTAAAAGCAAGCGTTTTGATAGTATTTGTGAAGCTATATTTTGGCGTATAGTAAAAGAAAAAGAATATGGATATAGTATTAATCACGGACGGCAAAAATCATTGCTTCCATATAGAAGAAAATAAAAAATGAAAGAAATAAGTGACGAGTTATATGAAAGGCTTAATTATTTGGGTATCATTCCAAATGAAGTGCGTTCAAAAAATGTAGGTGAGAGTAACTATGCAGAGCATACTATTCAACCTTATAGTATATGGTTGGATTGGAACCTTAATCCATGGGATGCTGATATC
>Ga0310690_10008097_pt1 | contig 13402 bp, 19 predicted proteins | sample AusTroGonzalo_MG_2_FD_207661 | JGI IMG/M metagenome (GOLD analysis project Ga0310690, IMG submission 207661) | Bovine rumen microbial communities from tropical cattle in Woodstock, Queensland, Australia - Gonzalo_04 (v2) (version 2) | ecosystem: Host-associated > Mammals > Digestive system >... | reverse complement strand
AAAATGCACCCAAATTCAGTTAGACGTATAATAACCAACATGTTACACGTCGAATCAGTAAGTGCATAACATTCGGACAAGACGCTTTCAGTTTTGAGCGGAGAAAACTAACTTTGTAGTGGGTTCAATCAGGAATCCGCTAACCAAAGTATTAACAACACAAAAACTTCAAACTATGGCACTCGAAATGAATGACCTTATGATGTTGAGGGGGATGGACTCTAAGGAGGGTCTGTCGCCTTATGAGCAGGTGAAGCTGGATCACATGGCTGCCAAGAACCACACCGGCGGTGTGGCAGTGGCAGGACTGGTGACCGGCGTAGCTGGTGTGACCATCGCAGCAACGGCATGGCTGTTTGGCGGTATGTACTCTAACGCAAAAGCAAAGGAGGCGAAGGAGACGGCTATCGCCGCCAAGGAGATTGCAACCCTGCAGAACGGCGCTACGCAGCGTCAACTCGATCAGTTGACCAACCTGCTTGCTGCCGAGCGCAATGAGCGCATCAATGGCGACCAGACCATCACCCAGACTGTCAACGACACCGTGAGCGGTAGCCAGCAGGGGACGCTCACTGCCCAGCAGCAGGCAGAGCTCATGGCTTCGCAAGCTACGCAGCAGGTGATGACGAAGACCTACGAGGACTTCGTGACTGGTCGCGCAAGCCTGAACCCGACTCCCGTCAGCCTGTACTCGGCTCCCCAGCCTTGTGCTTGCCCTGCCAGCGGTTGCGGTTGTGGCGCGTAAAGGTATCTTGTAGGCGGCAGAACCGCCGCCTACATCCTTTCACAAACTTCACGGCAATATGATATGGAATCACGGAAAGAAGAAACGGAGGATGCAGATGATACAGCAAGGTGTACGTGCAACGAGCAAGAGCAGCCTTAAACTGCAATGCCTCTTCTGTGCGAAGGGCGATCTGAAGGAGGCAAAGGAGCTTTACGACTTCTTTGCAAGCGACATGCCGGACCTGCCCGACTACGACCCCGTGCCGCCGACGTGGCAGCAGAACACGGCACAGACCATCAACGGCATCATGGACTGGCTGAAGAATAACGGACCAACCATCCAGCAGACGTATCAGTATGTGCAGCAGCTCATCGCCAACCGGGGTGTTATACCTACAACAGAGACACCGGCTGCTCCGCTGCCTCCCATCAACGAATAATAACTAATTCACGGCAATTATGAATGTATATCCCATAACTATCAAGATTTACGCCAACAACGAGCAGGAGGCACAGCGGGCACAGCACGCCCTCGGCCAGTTCGTCAACGACATGGGCGCACTGGGCATTCCCGTAACCGGCAATAAGATTGCCGAGGCAGTACCTCAGTGGAACAAGAACATCATAGTAAAGAACCAGATTATCAGTCACTTCAAATGAGCAACAATATGGAACAGACAAATCAGAACCCACAGAATAATCAGCAGCAGTTCGTCTGTACGGGCGACTGCCGGAAGTGCAGGTCAATGCAGCAGTGGTCATACTGCGCGTCGATTCACGCCTACTCGAACATGAAGGTGCTCGACAAGATCATGGAAACGCTGCTGGGAATGAAAAGTCAGATAGAAACGATGCAGGGCACCGTTGCAGAACTCTCGGCAAAGATTGAGGCCATCGAGAACGGCGAAGCTGCCGTGTTCGACCCCAACGGCGAGGGCGAGCTCTTTCCTGAAGAGTTTGCAAAGAAAGATATAGCACAGGAGGAGGACGGTGCAGAAAATAGGTCCTCGAAAAAATAAACCCACAAAAATCAAACTATGGCTTGTAATCAGAATGGAAAGACTTACTACAACAGTCTGACCCCGTACCCTGGAGGCACCGCTGCCTCTACCACCTACCTGATGGACGCCACGCACTACACGTGCGGCAACCGTCAGATGTGCGTCACCGCCGACGGCTTCCCGCTGGCAAGTAACTTCGAAATCCAGGTGCTCGGCACGCCACGTCCCGTCGGCGACCAGTATTGCTGCGACATCCGCTGTATCTGCGACCTTACCTATCAGCAGGTGTATCGCTGCGGCAACGGCTGTCCGAACAGCTGTCTGCAGACGGAGAAGGTCATCGTCACCAAGTGCATCCCCTGCCCGTCAGCCGATGTGCCTGTCGTGACCGCTCTCGGCGTGAGTGCTTCGCCCGTGGGAGCATCCTGCGGCTGTCCGTCAACCAACGTCGCAGAGGTGGAGTTTGCATTCACCGTCGCCACGGGAGCGTAAACTATGGACTGGATGGATATTGCGGCAATCGTGTTTGTCTGTACGGCGGTGAACCACCTCGGACTGATAGCAGCTATTGAGCGTGTTATACGTCACCGGCTGCCCGTAGTCAACTGCCCGAAGTGTCTGACCTGCTGGAGCGTATTTGCCTATGACATCGCCACGGCGCCATACGTCTCACCGCAGATTGTCGCACGTCTGCTCGCAATATCCCTCCTTTGCTCTTACCTTGCCATCTGGCTTGAATTACTTATGTATGCAATCGACACATTATACAATAGAATATATGGCACAATCGAAAACATCAGTCAAGAAAACTGTGACAAAGAAGAAATCGACTAAGACTGAGCAGCCCGTCGAGTCTGTCCCTGCGACCAAGAGCAGAAAACCAGTCGCAGCTCGTCGTGTCAACGTGCAATATACGCCACGCATCCCGACAGTACGCTGTCCGTGGTGCTAATTCGGAAAATAAGAAATAAAATCACCGATTTCCGCTTGTTTCCACAGAAATCCTGCAAATAAGCAGGTCTTAATCGGCTTAAAATCTCATTTAAACAGAAAATAAGATGATGACAGCACAAGAAATGAAAGACCGCTACATGGGTCTGTATGACTACATGGCGCAGAGCCGTGACCCGAAAAACATGAAAGCCTTCGGGTGCGTAATGACCGAGATGATGGACTACCTCGTAGCCAACAAACCCGACGTAGCCGAAGAAATGATAGACAAGTTGGAATCTATCAAGTGGCGCCAGTATCTCACTCCCAAGGAGGCAGAGAAAATCGTTGCCGGCATGGACCCGAAAGCACCGTGGACCCGCGACCAGTGGAAGGCCGCAATGGAGTCGTTCGGGCTGCCATTGGAGGAAATGCCTGCCTATAACCGATGCGCACTCTGGGTCGAGATGAACAAGATCTACTCCGACTTCGGCGAGGAGATTGCGTCGCTGCTCGGAAAGCCACTGTCACCAACGGACAAGGATATCATCTCTGCCTGCTACAAGATGGCGCTGAAGAACCTGAAAGACAAGGACGGCGTGTATGACATCCGCAAGTATTTCCTCTGGTAGTCCGTCAATATTTTGCCTATGAGCTATTCCGCCGCTGCTGATGCACTCATGCGCCGCAAGCTCCTGGAGCAGATGTATGACCGCATGACCGACGAGGAGAAACGCATCTTCGCCATGATGGCCATGCAGAACAATAGTAACGACGAAATCCTGCGTGCCATCCAGCAGAATCAGCAGCACCTGGAGCACCTTGTGGAGCATGCCAACAGCGACAAATGGTATGTCGCCTTCGGCTCTGACGTAGCCGCCAACGTGCTTACAACTTCAGCCTTCTGGCTCTTGGGCAAGTTCTTTGCCAAGAAGTGACCATTCATATCGCCGTGATAATGGGGAGACGGGCGTTCGGTACGTAAATCGAATGTCCGTCTTTTGATTCCATTTTTTGTATATTTGCATTACAAAAAACAAAGAAAATGGAAACAGTCGTATCAAATATTCAACCAATTCTATTTACGGCACTTGTTGGTGTTATTATTGCTTATGCTCGTTATGTTAATACGCTGAAAACGAGAGTGGCTGTGCTCGAAAAAACAGTTGAGAATATGACTGACAGCATCAAGTCAATGAAGGAACGTCTGGACAGTCACTCCAAGAAACAGGATGAAATCTATGACACTCTTACTGAGATGAAGTTGGAGATAGTCAAAGAGATGGGAAAGATGGCAAGCAACGTCAGTTCGTTGGCCTCTGATCTGAAAGGACTCAACAACCTGCTGGCTATCTCAGACTATGGTATTAGAGCAACAAACAAAAAAATGTAGGGAATGAAAAAGCGCGGAAAGAAAATAAACAAGAAGACACGCAAGGTGTGGTATAGATTCTTTGGACTCGACGTTCTTAAACAACGATGGTCCAATGCCATGCCTAAATTCTTCCGGCGCATGATGTGGGTTTGCGGGCTTATCAGTGGCACAGCGCTTGCCGCCAACGAGTCGATGGAGTTGGCCCATATACAACCGCACCAGTGGTGGATTGACGTCGTACCCTATCTTGTAGCCGTGCCTGCAGGAGCCATGTTTGCATGCAAGTTTACACAGAAATATGACCAGAAAGGTCAGCCAGTAAAAAATGATACGGAAGATAATATTAGTAGTATGTGAATCATAATAATGTTTTAGGTTTTTTGGTTTCAACCCCAAAATCTCTACTTTATTCTCTTATGTTTTTTTAAAAAGTGGATTTTTGGTTATGGTTCGAAGGTGGAACGCTGAGAAGCATTCTGCCTTTTTTTTGTGTGGTATGGACACCTGTGGTGCGAGCGGACACTTATTTCCATAAGTCACGGTGGACGGCGAGCCATTGGCAGTAGTTGGTGGCGTGCCATGAGCCGTGGCCGAAATGGACGATGTAGGGTGAGGTGTCGATGTCGCGGTAAGGCAAGCTGTGGTCAATCACGTCTTTCAGGAACCATGCGCCGGTGTCGTAGCGGTTGTTGGGCGACTGATGACTGAGCGCCCACATATAGTCGGTGTTCAGATAGGTAATGCCAGCGGCACGGAGCATGGGGGTGTTGATGTAGCACAGGAAAGGCTCGGCACGGTATATCTCCAGTCCGAAGCGCTTGCGGGTGTTGCAGACGATGTGACCTGTAAAGGCGTAGCGCGGATTGCAGAAGGCGGTGATGCGCTGACGGATGAGTACGTCGGAGTCCATGAGCAGGAACGGCTCGTCGATGTGATCCATGAGCCACTGCACGGAGCAGCAGTGCTTGTAGGAACCATAGTTGGACTTATTGATGGGGCCTGTCTCTTTGTCGGGGAACTGTGCAAGGAGGGCATCGAAGTCGAGGATCTGGGCACGGGTGTTGTCGATGACCTCGATATTGGCTTCGGCAAAACCGAAGCCCACACTAAAGGGGCGCAGGGTACTGTTGTCGAATACGATGACACGGGCGGAGGGGTGGTGCTTCAGCAGGGAGCGGATGCAGTGGCTGGTGAGCTTGGGTGTGTTGTAGTGAACGATGCAGACAGTCATAGTGATATGTTTTTTCTGGGTCGTGCTTTTTCGGTAAGGTGGATGTCATACGTGAGGCAGTCGGGGTAGCGCTGGGCGATGATGGCCGAGACGATGCGCTCGCCAAGATGTCCACCCATGCGTATCTGGTTGGGGATGGTAGCACCGCGACCGCCGTTCTTGAAGTAGAGTTCGGGGTGCTGCAGGATGCGCTGTGGCAGGTCGCGTCCGCAAACGTCGAGCCATGCGTCTAATGCCCGCCATACGCGGTGGATAAGGTCAATAAAATCATCACGCCGCATGATGAACATATTGCAGGTGTAGAGCTTGTCGTCCTGCAGCATCTTATGGAACGTAGGCCATAGCCACGGTTCCTGGCAGCGTATGACAGCCGCCATCACATCCATGTCGGCAAACGAGAAATGGTGGGCGTACTGGCGATAGACGCTCATTTTGAGTTGGCGCGGGGTGGTGGCGATGCAGCCGTGCTTGCGGACGAGCGCTTCGAGGTCGGGAACATCGTCGAGAAACGAGAAATACTTGCGGTAGCCGCAGAAGCCAACGATGTCGGGCAGCAGGTCGGGATGCTTGGCGAGGTGGTGGTAGGTGAGCAGTTCGGAGTAGAACAGCGCGTCGATGCCGTTGTCGGCCTTGTCGTCGGGAAAGAGCTGGCGGCTGTCGGCAATCACATAGACGGGATGACTCACAGGACAGTCGAAGTCGGTGTGGGTGCAGATGCAGATACGTGCATTTTCGTTCATAGGCGCAGACTGATTTCGTGGCGTACCATAGCGGCAAGTGAGTTGAAGTCGGCATCGGTGTTTCGGTCGTTGACGCACAGCAGTCCGTCGGCATTGCGGATGGCCTCGCGGATAGTTTCTTCAGCGTCTGTAACCGACACGTAAGCGCGTGGCGGGTTGTGGTCAACGTACTGACCAGATAGGATTTGCCACCAGGAATAGATGTACTGGTTGTAGTTGTGTGGCATACGGAAGCGGCTGACGCTGGCCTGCATCTCCTTGGGATGCTGTTGCCAGAAGTGTTCGCAGGTGGACTTCAGTATAGGCACGATATTGTGACCTATATGCAGCCATTTGTTGTCGTAGTGCAGGCCGAAGTCGGCTGCTACGAAATTCATGCCGTTCATGCAAGCCCGATGGAAGGCGTTTGAGGGGTCGAACTGCTTGTCTGTGTGATGGAGGCAGGGAAGTCCGTTGCGGAAGAAATCGTCCTCGGACATCGGTGCCAGCGGAAACATATCGTCGTTGCCGTAGAGAAAGCAAGGTGCAAGGTCGGGGATGCGGTGCAGGTACATCTCGATGGCGCGTGAGTTGAAGGTAGGCAGCACGTCTTTTGGCATAAACTCGTTATGAAACACGATGCGGATGTGCGGCATACCATTCCTGGTGGCGGCAATCTCTTCGAGCATCCAGTGCTGCACCTGACTCTTGCGTGCCAGCAGGATGACCACGTTTCTTATCCACGGCAGGTGCTTGCGGACGCACTGAATGAGTAAGTGCTCGGTGCCCCATGAACGGTAGCGTACATTGGTCAGTGTGCTGCGGTCATCACGGAAGCATCCGTTAGCCGTAGCGTAGTCGTGACGCCATTTCAGGTCGTCGGGGAATATCATTGGAACTACATAATCTGTTGCCATATCGTCTGATGTTTGTTGCAAAGGTAATGTGGGAAAAACAATATCGACGGACACAAAAAAGCCTCTCGGCTCACGTCGAGAGGCTTTCAAACAAACTACTAATCTACTAAAACAAATCTATTATCACGTATGAAACAAATTTGTGTTTAGCGGGGTTAGTCGGAAGACGAATCGTCAACAACCAGTTCGTCCAGCGTCGTGCCTGAAGCAAGGTCGAGGAAAAGGTTTCCATATTTTACCGGACCAAGAATCAGAGCGGCGGTGGTTATGCGATCGCTATCTGGCGTATCGCCCGTTGTGGTGGTGATACCGCCCTGGTCGGCGCGAACCTTCTTGTTGGGGTCGTACATAATCTGGATGTCGTCGCCGTCGGGCATGATGATGAACATATCACCCAGGTTGTTCAGCGCACGAGTCAAGAGCGAAGTTTTGCGATTCACGGCGTCGAACACGAGCGTAGCGGTCAGGTTGTAGCCCCTGCGCTTGCCGTTGCTGGAGCCTTCAATCTTCTGCGAGTTTTCCTTCAGGTCAACCTTTACGAGACCCTTGCCGTCCTTGAAAGCGAGCCCGCTATACACGTTCTCTGTAGCCGTCAGAGGGGCAGTCAGGTCGCCGCGCAGACCGAGGTATGCTACTTCACCGAGACCAGGGAGGTTCTCCAAGCAGTCGTCACCGGCAGAGTAATTAATGAGGGATGGACATGTCTGTGGCATAATCGTATAAATTTTAAATTGTATTGGTTACTTTGAATTAGAATAAAGGGGAGGGAACCCTTCGTGGGCGATATAGCACTGAGACTCCCTAAACCCCTTCCGTTTCAGAGGTTATTCACTGGACGAGCTTGCGTCAGCCTCGAAGATGGCAACGATGCCCTCTGGACCTTCACCCTTCACCACCTGGATGGTAGTGTTGGTCTTGCCGTTGCTCCACTTCTTGAACGTAGCGCCTGTCTCGGCGGTAGCGGTCAGCGTCAGGGTGGTACCCTTAGCGTACTCGCCGTCAACAGCAGCAGGAGATACGGCTACAGAACCCAGTGTGGCGTCGTTAGGAACGGCTGTGTAGCTGTCCTTGGTGTAGTCACCCTGCCAGATGCTGCTCTCGATAGCACCGTCGTTGGTGACGAAGTTAGAAGGAAGCACGTTCAGGATGCGGCAACCGAAGATGCCCTGAATCTGAAAGATGATATCCTTCACGTCCTCGTCGCTGCCGTGCTGAACGGCTACGAAGCTCTCTGCACCCTCGGTGTTGACACCCAGTTCGAGGTTGCCGGGGATGGTGGCAAACATACGATCGCCCTTGCCGAAGTCGTCGCTGGGAACGAAAGTAACCTTTGGGTACTCGGGAACCTTGAAGTTGCCGTTGGCATCGGGCAGGTAGTTCACCTCGCGCAGGTTGCGGTGCTTCTGGCCGTAAGCGTCGGCGATGTTGTGACCGTTCTCAATGCTCATATAGCAGAGTGTCGGAACGCGCTTTAGGGCGGGGCTCCACTTGTCGTACCAGGCTACCCAAGCATCCCAGGCGGCACTGTCACCCTCGTTACGGGGAGCGTCGATAGCGGCAGAGGGAATAAGGTTGCCGAGTGCTGTGCTAACGGCACCGCTCTCGATATCCTTGTTGAGCAGAGTCTGATAACCGTCGAAGAGCTGCAGTGACTCATTGTCGCTGCCCTCGTCACCGAAGAACAGACAAGCGTAAACGTCCTCAGAGAAGGTCTTGCCGATGGCGCTGATCATCTCCTCGGTCAGAGGATAGTGGAAATTAGCACTGCCCTCAATCTGGATGGGCTTCTCCTGGAACTCGTCCTCATTGTGACGATAACGGTTCCACACGATGCGGGCGGTCATCACACGCTCGGTCAGATAACCGATCTTGCTCTCGATAGGAGTACCTACCACCTTGCGGCGAGAGGTGCCACCCTTACGGTTGAGAACCATTGCGGTGTTCTTGAACTGAACGCCGGTAATCACCTTGATGCCAAGGCGCTTCAACTCATCTTTGTTGAAGTAAGCAGGACCCATGATGATGTTGGGCTGCAACTGGTCGGCAACGTGCTTCACGTTGTCAATACCGATAAAGTTTGGTGCTGCCATAACTTGTTTAGTTTTTGTGTTGGTGAATAAATGTGTGAATTAAAAGTTTAGTTTTTGTGTTGGTTGTGGCTTACTTTCCGTGCTCCTTGTTCCACTTCTCCTCGGCTTCGAGGTTCTGCTCGTAAGTCAAGTCGTTGTTGTAAACATAGCAGCCTACGACTACCTTGGCGGCTTCTGCGCCCTCGCCGTTGTTGGCGGGACTGCCACCCTGTGCGCCCTCACCTGCATCCTGCTTCATCTCGTTGATGGTAGCGTTCAGATCGGTGATCTGCTGGTCGCGCTCAGCGATGGTGTTCTGTGCGGTAGTCAGGCTCTCCTTGGCACCGTTCAGTTCGGTCTGCATAGCCTCGATGCTCTCGGCCTTTGCATTGACCTCGCCTTGCAGGTCAGCCTTCTCCTGCTCCAGGGCAGAAATCTGGTTGTCCTTCTCTTCGATAGCAGTAGCGTGAGCGGCTTTCAAGTCCTCGATGGCCTTGGCGTGCTCAGTCTCCTTAGTCTCAGCTTGCGCTGTCAGTTCCTCGACCTTAGCGGTCAACTCGTTCTTCTCGGCGGTTAGGCTCTCAACCAATGCCAGTGCATCGGCTTTCTCCTTCTGCATCGCCTCGATGTTTGTCTGAAGAGTGTCGAGCAGTGAGGTATTCATGTAAACACCGTCTGCATCCACCTTCTCAAACTTGCCGTCAGCAGCTCCTGCCAACTGTGCAATAGTCTGATACTTTTCTGTCATAATTTTGTTATTTAATGTGGTTGATAAAATGTTGTCAACTTTCTTGGCGGTTTCCTCGCCAGCAGCAAGTGCCTGCTGCATAGGCTCACCACTACCGGCCTTGGAACGCTTGGCAATCTTGCGGTTGGCGGTACGTTCAATGGGCTGTTCGCTGCCGTTGGCGAGGTTGAACACGCGGCTGATTACCTGACCGAGCATCATCTGGCCGTCGCACAGGATGCCCATCACATCCTTGGCGTCGAATACTTTGCCTTTCAGGTGCTCATCCTTAGCATTGGGGAAAGCGGCCTTCATGTCGGCACGGAACTCCTCACCCAGCGTCTTCAGTTCCTCGATGAGCAGTGTAGCATCCTCGTCCTCGGCAATGTCGCGCATCTCCTTGTTCTTATCCACACTCTCTGGGTCGTAGTATTCGCGGTAGGTCTCGCCGGTGGAAAGGTCTTTGTCGCCGTTCTTCATGGTGAAGAAAGCAGCCATCACGCCGACGCAGCCCAGCTGGTCTTTCGGGTTCATGACATACACCTCGTCGCAGAGCGAAGCGAGATACATACCAGCCGAAGCGCAAAGTCCGTCGATGAAGGCAATGACGCGCTGACCACGGGCGTGAGCGTAGTCAATGCCCTGCTGAAAGTCGTTCTTAGCCCAAGCGCTACCGCCAGGTGTGTTGATGTGCAGGACGTGGCCTTGGCAGAACTTATTGTCGGCAGCCTTCATCATCCAGTCGCGGATGTCGCGTGAGCCGTAAGAGCAGGCACCACCATTGCGGGTGATAGGTCCGTCAACAGGCATCACGTTCACGAAAGGCTCTTTCATCTTGCCGAGAAGGTCTTCGCCAGTCCATCCGTCGCGGGTAGGAAGCACATCGCCATTCTCCGTCACCTGATACTCACGAATGAAGTCCTGTCCCTGCTGACCGATGGCCATTGGCAACTTCTTCTCGCGCTCGATGCCGAGAGAGGCATGGTTTGTGATGTTGTACTGCAGCGTAGGCAGGATGCTGTGCAGGAACTCCTGCTGGATCATCCACTCCTTGTTGCTGAGTATTTCAAATAATCCGTTCATGTATCGTGTGAATTTTGAATTTTAAATCTGCTTGCAAAATTCGCACAACGTATTTAATATGTACGGATAAGAAAATGGCTATCTTTAAGGTTTTTAGGGCAAAAAACGGGCAAGACCAGTCTCACGACCAGCCTTGCCCAGACGATTACAAATAAGATACAATATTAATAAAAATGGTTTCTCCGCTCAGTGTCAATCCTGCGCGTCTGGATCAACAAGCAATATGACGTGGCTCATACTCTGCAACGTGGCATTCACCGTCATTGATGTCAGCGTGCCTGACTCTTGCAGCCTGATATTGCACGAACCAGGCAACGCATAGCATAGATACCGGCTTCCGTCAGCGGTATGCAACACGATATGAAAGTCTGTGCCATGTAAAGCGTTTACACTGGTCCTGACACTCTCAAACCCCGCTATTACAGGCACTTTCAGTGTATGTGTCACCACAACGCCGGCAGCCTCGTACTTGTCGTCCTGGCTCAGTGATGCAAGCTCGTCGTTCTCGGCCTGTCCCTCTGCTTCCTCGTCGGCATCAATGGTATAGGCTACCGTAAGTGCTGGCTGACCTATACGGTCAACAACATCATTGCCAACCGTCTTCGTGCCGGCTGTTTCCGTTACAGGCTCCTGAAAAGGAACTGCTATGTCACACCTTGACGCAGGAACGATGTCAATCCTTATTACGTCGTCTAAAAACTGTTCGTTGCAATTCTGTATCATTTTCTTTCCGTTTTTTGTTTAGAAATACACTGTTTACTTGCTAAAAAAATACCTTCTGACTGAAAAATCGTTAATTTGGCTTTTTTTTAATGTTTCTTAATACCGCTATTAACATCCTTTATAATTGTATCAATGTCTAACCTTGAATTTTTCCTTTCGTTCTCATAGAGAAACAGGGCATCCTCGTCGTCAATGTCCGACGGCATCATCTTTGCCTCTTCCATCCACCGAGCGGTCATGCGGCGCATGGAGTCGCGATCAGGCTTGTTCGTACCAAGACACACATTATAATGATAGAAGAAGTGGTCAACACACATTGTCGCATCGCGTCGTATTCCCCGCTTCTCGCACAGGAAGAGCTCTTGCGTCACCCAGTGGACCAGCATCCGCTTAAATTCGTTGCTGAGCTGACGCACCAGCTCGCCCGCCTGTCGGTAGTTCATCGTGAATGACGGTGTGACAACTTTCCACGAGTTACCAATCAGGACGTATTTAGGCGCCTGAATGCAAAGGTAGTCGTAAGATTCTATCTTTTTGGTTTTCGCTATTCCCGACAGGAACGTCACCTCTGCCATGCTTAGCCACTCCGTAGGCTGTCGCTTGATGACAGCTTTCCTTCCCCCTCTTGGCGACCGTCCGTTAAGCATATTCTTCCACATCCGTTCCGAGAAGCACACCGTGTTCTCCATATCATGCTCGTTGACGTGTATCAGCCATGAAGACATCATCTGGTACTCCTCCTGAAACTTAGAGAACACCACGGGTTCAAACTCCGTCAGCGACGGTTCCGGTGCCACCCTTCCCCTATACCATTGTGCTAAATATGTCGGTACTCTTAAATATATATTAGCCATTGTTGTCAGTTTACTGTTTACCGTTTACTGTTTACGGTTTTGTTTTCGTCTTTCGTCCTTCGTCAGTTCAGCGCCTCCAAGTTCCGCTGTGTTTCCAGCTTCGCCCGTCTTAACTCCATAAACACTTCGCTACCTATCTCCTGTAACTCAGGATGCTTGCAGGGGTAGTCTATTGACACATAGAAGTAGTTTCCGTACTCAAAAAACATTGGTGTTGTGTCGCGGACCAGTGCGGCCCTTCCCCTCTCCACATCAATATGCGTGTCGGCCTGCAGCAGGCGGTAAAGTCTTTCCACCGGCACCATCGGCAACAACAGTCTGCTGCGTTCCAGGCTTACCGCCTCCCGCTGCCATTTATTCATCCGCTGCTTTTTCAGTCCAGCCTTGTCCTGTTCGTAGTCCTCTCGGTACAGTTCTATGTAAGGTACTACTATCATATCGCCCTGCTCTTTCCTCTGTCGTGAGTAAATGCGCGTCTGCGTGTTGCTTGGTTGTCTGTTCTTCTTCATAATCTCCATGCCGTTTCGCTGACTGCACAGCACCTCGTACATCTCTATGCCGTCAGCGTCCTTGCCAACGCTCTTCCATATACGCTTATCAGGTATTTTGTCGCCAAAAGACACACACGTCACACCGCCCTCAAAAGCTAATGGTGAGGAATAATACTGCTCTGCACCAACCTTTTTAGCCCAGGCGTCAGCCTTTTGTTCAGCTTTCTGACAATCATGCCAGAATTTGTTGAACAATATTCCGAGATCTTTAAACTTCGTAAATCTGTAATAATATTTACTCATAACTTTGTAGAATTTTATATACTAACCCGAATAAACGTGCATAAATATGTAGAATAATGACGACTTTGGTGCAAAAGTACAAAAAGTCACGTATCATACATCAGAACAAATGTTCATTAACATTTATTTAACGCAGAATGTTTGCAGCCCCCTGCATTAAGGCCATCCCCCGTTCGACGGGGGATTCTAAAGGTTCGTTTCTCTGCGCCAGAGAAATGAACACAAAAAAGGGCAGCAGCCTTTCGACTGCCAC
>Ga0310690_10008095_pt1 | contig 13404 bp, 14 predicted proteins | sample AusTroGonzalo_MG_2_FD_207661 | JGI IMG/M metagenome (GOLD analysis project Ga0310690, IMG submission 207661) | Bovine rumen microbial communities from tropical cattle in Woodstock, Queensland, Australia - Gonzalo_04 (v2) (version 2) | ecosystem: Host-associated > Mammals > Digestive system >... | reverse complement strand
GAGTATCGCAGGGCGCGCAAGATGCTTGCGGCGTTTGCGTGGAACCCGCCCGCCGCGGACGATAGCGTACAGGACGCAGAGCCGGAGCCGCCGGAGATACAGAAAGCGCGGTATCTTGTTTCGCTGAAGGTGCGCCAACCCGCGCGCGGCACCACATTCAACCGCCACATGAATACGCTTGCGCTCGTCTGGAAAACCCTTGCCGCCGATATGCCGGAAAAGGCGAAGTTGGGCGAGAATCCTTTTGCATGGGACAAAACCACGGGGCGCGGCATTAGGCGAATCACCCTCAAACACGGCGAACGCCCGCACAGGCGGCAAGACCTAACCCTTGAAGAGATCGCCACGCTCCTAAAGACCGCAAAGGGAGAAATGCGCGTATTGATCGCCCTTGGCTTTTACACGGGCTTGCGTCTTGGCGATTGCGTCCTCATGGATTGGGGGAAGATCGACCGCGTGAACGGGCTTATCATCACGCGGAGCGTAAAGACGGACATTGAGACGCGGACGCGGGTAAATCCCGCCCTAGCCCGAATCATCACGGAAGAGGTGAAGGTGAAGAAGGGCTATATCATGCCGGAGTTGGCGGAACTCTACGCAAGCGGGAAAAGCGGAAGGGCGGAAGTCTCGCGCCGCGTGATACTGCTCTTCCAGTCTGCGGGAATCTCAACCACCTTTGATGCAGGGGACGGCAGAAGGGCGCGGGCGGACAAAACCTTTCACTCGCTCCGTCACGCCTATATCACCCAACTTGAGCGCGTAGGCGTGACCCTGCGGGAACGGCAAGCACTCGCCGGACATGGTACGGAGGCCATGACCGCCTACTATACGCATGAGGACGGCGCGGGCGCGCTTGCGCTCCCAGACCTTACGGACGGCGCAGGAGCCGCCGCAGACGCGCCAGAAAGCCCCGTAGGGCGCGAGGACGGGGTGGGAGGTGCAACGATGCCCCCGAACGCGGGAACGCGCCTACAGGCGTTCAAGGCGGCGTTTCGCGCGTTGTCCGCAAGTGAGCGCAAGACCGCGCTTGATTGGATAGCAGAAACACCCCTTGCGCAAATGAACCATAAATGATACAATACCGAGCCGTAAGCCATGAAAGACATAATCGAAACCGCCGAGTGCTTGGAGTTCTACGCCATTCTCAATCCAGAAGAGGCGGCCGACTACATAAACGCAAGAAAGACATTGCGTGAGACTGGACGGCTTGAGTACCCGTGGGGAGAGAAGGTAGAGGGCGAGACAAACCTTTTTGCAATCCGCATACGCAAGGGCGGCAATGCCCGATTCTTCTACGCCTACGATGACGGGACGGCGATCTGGATTCTGAATGGCTACGAAAAGAAAACGGAACGCATACCACGGCGCGAACTTCGGCGCGCCCGGCAACTGAAAAGGAAGTATGGACTATGAAAACAAAAATGACACCAGAACAGCTCGCCGTCAAGGCGCGACTTCTCTCAGAGACAAAAGCCCGCATGGAACGTGACGAATCCGCGCCGGGATTCGCAGAGGGCTATGCTGCATGGAAAAAAGAGTACGACGCAACGGTGGCGATGTACAAGGCGCGGCGGGAAGCGAACCTCACGCAAGCGGAACTTGCCAAGCGCATGAAGATGCCCCGCGCCAACGTGAGCCGCATCGAGAACGGGCAGAACGTCACCTTTGCGACCTTCGCCCGCTATCTTCGCGGGTGCGGTTTCGACTTCTCGCTCCGTATATTCCCGATAGGACAGAAGCGCAGCGCGGCGTCGTTCGCCTTGTAGCTTCTTGCCGCCGAAAACAAAGGAGAGCATGGTATGGGACACTACGTCAGCAGAAAGTTCGCGATGGACCGTCTGCGGCTCGGACGCGGACAGAGCTACCGCCTCCTGCCGCCGTGCTACGGAGCGCTCATCAACTCCGACGAAATCCTTGATCTGCTGAACGCCGCACGCAGACCATACGGCGACCCATTCCTGTACATCCCTTCCGACATCATGACAGCCGACGAACTTGCCGCCATCCCAGAGCTTGCCGATTCCGGCTTGACAGGTCGCAAGATTCTCAACTGGACGCAGAACCGCACAAAGAAGGTGCCGCCGCACTTCTACATCAATCGTCATTGCATACGGTACTCCAAGTCGCGCTTCTTGGCGTGGCTCGATGAGTGTGCCGCAAAACGAAAGCGGTGTGCAAGGTGACTGTTAAAATGGATAGCATGGCACTAAGCACAACCGCAGACACGGCGGAGAAAATGGATGAGAGGTAAAACTATGACGAAAGGAGCAAATCGTTTATGGGTTGAGGACGAAGAAATCAGCAAGCGGATTAAAGAGCGGCGAGTAGAAGAATCAAAACGGCGGGAGTGTGCCGAATCGAATCCATTGATTTGGTTTCCTGCGCAAATGCTTGCGGCGGGCGGAAATCTTACAATGTCTACCAATCAAAGTCTTATTGCGCTAGAGTGTAAGGCATACAACGTTTCCACATACAACGTTCCCACTAGACAATATCCGCAAGGAATCCTCGACGTCCGGAACCTAATAGATGAAGCCTATTGGTTTTACCTAGATATTCTTGAAGATCCGTGGCACGTTGCAAACGACGAGTTGATTGATATTGACGAAGACGATTTGTTTTTGAATCCGCCAGATGAAATAACTGATTTGGGTGAAAAATACCAAAAATGGGAAATCGAGCAAGTACGAAATCGCAAACCTAAAGCAACCGACACAAAACGATTACGGATAGCGACATTTTTTGTTGACATTTTGGAATACGAAGATTTGTTCATGCGCACACCCGATGAGATTTTTACGTTTCGCAGGCACTTCACGATCACTAAACTTCTTCAAGAACAATGGCGACTTACAACAAGTAAACTACTTGATTTCGCTGTTGAACTAGCGACAAAGCTCAATGCAACAAATGACATTAACTATGCCGCATTCTTCAACAAAATTATTGAAGATCAGAATAGACTATATCAACGCCTTGCAGACATTCAATCTGATTCGCATACTGCCGCCGTCAAATCCACAGAAGCCGCCAATGTCTCAAATGCCATACACGACGAACTGATTAAATTGAAACCTAAACTTGAGGCGCCAGACGACATATTAAAAAACCTTGCCCCCGAAAGCAAGTGGACGGATGCAAAAGAATACATGGCGCGCCTTGTTTGTTACGTCTGGGGGATGATTCCTGGAATGAGCAAGCCAAAATCGGTTGATTATGTTTTTCGGGAAGCGAAAGAAGGGATGAGGCTTTATGCTGATTGCTCATTTGCGAGAAATCTCTTGCAACAATACCAGAAACAACCTTCAACCATAATGACGGAAGCGGCGATATTGCACTCAAAACTTACTTCGTTCCGCAAGCATACGGGTCTGGAGTGGCCGGACAACTGGCGTGAAATGGTGCGGAAATCTAAAGCGAAAGAGGGACGGCGCAACAAGACGCAAAAACATCGTACAAGGACTTAGCTTCGCTGGTATTTTCTGGTAGCGGTTTTCCCTGTCAATAGAAAACTGATTATTATTTTATGGGCACGTTCCCTTATGGATTCGTGCCCATTGTTTTTCTTGCCATCGGTATTTGTCGGTATTTTTGGTAGCGGAGCCGCTACCATTCCAAATATCGCCTTGCCAAGCCCGAACAGGGCAACGTAACGGACAAGGTGGCGCGGTGCCGCCCACGGATGCGTGAATCTGGAAGGACTGGCAAGGAGTATAAACAATGTTGAAAAGTACCCGAGACGCGATAAAGGCGATAGCCGCCACCGACACGACAATCAACCCTGCGCAACTTAAGGCCGCTCTTGCCGAACTGGACGGCGAGGGAATCCGCGAGATGCAAGGGGTGCCGCCGCCCCGCGCCTATTCACGCGCACAAGTTGCGACCCTGCTTGGGGTCAATCCCAAAGCCGTCACGCTCTACGCAAAGCGCGGACTACTCACGCCGATATATTCCGGCGCGAACGGCAAGCGGGCGCAAGCCTATTCTGGTGAGAGCGTCCATGCCCTACTTGCCGGGAAAAGAGGCGGAAAGGAGGTGGCTGCATGAAAGTAAGGGACATTGACACGAATGAAAGCGTTTATCTTTTGACGTCGCTTCCAGACGGATGCCCGGCGATTGCTTTGCACAGGCCATTTGCGGAGGACAGCAGCAAGGTGAAAATAGTTGCCGTTTTTCGAAACGATGAAACCGGGCACGAGTTGGCATCTGAAATCTGCGAGCTAAAAAACGATTCGGGCAGACCATACTTGAGTGAACTCATCGACGCACGAGACAAGACCGCGACCGCAGTACAAAACGCGGCCCTTGCGATCTTGGAGCGGACAGGAAACGTTACGAAATGCAAGAAGGGAGACGCGGCATGAGCAAACTCTATCGCACAGTCCACCTTCCGCGCAAGGCGCATGGCATTCGTCCCTCTTTTAGTTTCTGCCCGAAGTGTGGGCGACCGTTCCACGGGCGCGGCGTGTGCCGACATTGCCGAAAGGCGGAGCATATCAAGCGGGGGGAGGGTACACGTCATGTCTAACCACTCCCTTGATGAAATCATGGCACAGGCCGAGGCGGACGAGACGAACGCCGCCGCTTGCGCCCTGCAACCGCAGCCCGTTGAAACGCCGCCAGGATGTACGCCGCTCTCACCCAACGAGGTGCGCCGTCGCATTGCTGCTTGCGATGCGAAGAGCGCGACCGATGCGGCGGCTGGTGCGGCTGGAGTTGATGCCGCACTTGCCGCCGTGGATGTGGCTTGTGGCGCGGACACCGCCAAGGCCGCCGGCGGATTCGCCGCCGTTGCAGACGCGGAACGCAATGCCGCCACGGAACGCGAACACGCCGCCGCAAGTACTTGCAAGGATGCGGCCGACTGGCTGGACGAACCCGACGAGCAAGAAAACCCGCTCATAAATGACCTTATCGAGGTTGGCTCACTTGTCGCCATAGTAGGCCCTGCAAAGGCCGCGAAGTCTTGGCTTGCCGAGCAGTTGGCCGTCTGCATTGCGACGGGTATGGACTTCTTCGGGCAGAAAGTGAAGCGACAACGCGTGTACTACGCAAACGTGGAAATCTCCGCCCGCCAGTTCAAGAAGCGATTGCGTTCAATCTGCGAACGGCTGGGTGTTGCCGCGTCCGATCTCCGCAACTGGTTGTTCGTGGAGAATCTGCGCGGACATACGGCCACTTGGAAATGGTGCTACGACGAGGCGCAACGTCGCAAGGCGGAGGTTGTTGTGCTCGACCCGTTTTATTTGCTGTTCCGGGGGTGTGAGACGAACGAAGCGGATTGCCAAAATGCCGTAGAGGAAATGAAGAAATTTCTCGCGGCGGGATTTACCTTGATCATAATTTTTCATGCCCCAAAAGGTTATAGCGGAGACCGTCAGATCGTGGACATGATAAGTGGCTCGTCCGTCCTTGTCAGATTCCCGGAGAATGTGATCGCGATTCTGCCACACGCAAGCGACAAGACCGCCCGTGTGGTTGATTGTTCCGTCTTGCGTGACTACCCCGCGCCCGACCCGTTTACGATACGATTCGACAACGGCGCACTTGTTGCCGCTCCAGAGATCCCGCCCGTGCTGAAATCTGGACAACGGATATTCAGGACGGCGGAGGAACGGGCGGCAGACAAGGAAAGACGCGAAGATGCGGAACGCGGCAAACTCGCAAACTGCGTGAAGTCGATTCTTGATGGGGTAGGCGAAAAAATGCTTTCCGTTTCGGAACTGAAAGACAGGCTTGCGGCGCGACACTTCGGAAAGCACAAAATCGAGGACTACTTGCGGGCGCGGCTGGATGGCGGCGAATTGGTGAAGTGTGAAGAATTGACGCGGGACGAAAACGGGGGTGTGCGGCGGAAACCAAAGCGCGATGGCGGCAAAGTGTTTATCTCTACCCCCGAACGGATAAGCGCATATCTCTTTACCTTCAATGAACTTCAAGGCATTACCTCCCAATCATCCCAATCATCCCATTAGGGAAGATTGGGAGGGAATATGTTTACTTCCCACCCTTTACCCTACCCCCTTTAGGGGGTAAGGGTGGTGGGAGGTAATAAATCCTCCTGTGCCGCTATGAACTTTCAACATGAAACCGGGAAGTAATCAATGACCCCCAAACAGCAAGCATGGTATCAAGACACTTTATCGGCGTTCGCCGTTCCTGGCAACCGATACAACGGCGCGACCTCTCTTACCTATTGCGCTGCCTGTCTCGGCATATCGGCGGAGCAGGTAATCGAGGACGCACACGCGGCGGGCGTGACCGACCGGGATTCAGACATCCGGCGCGGCATTGCGACGGCGGCGGCGAAGGTGGGCGTACGTTCCTCCACGGGCTACACGCGCCCACGGCATGAGGAACGGCAAACATTCCATTACGTTCACGATATGATAAGCGATGGCGGCAATGCGGCGGACTTCGATGCGCTCCGCGTCCTATCGCCCATCAATCTATCTGCCCTCATATCTCCACAGGCGCAGACGGCGGCGTTTCTTCTCTCGCTCTACAAGCCGGGCGACCTTCTGCACATCTTCGCCAACAATCAGCACAGACGGGCGGGACTTGGCCGCGACATCCTCACCCGTGACGAATGGTTAAAGCGATTGTGGCGCACGGGAAGTCTTGGCGGTGACTGCATATACAAGAACCCGCTCACGGGCAGACAAGGCACGACCACAGACGGCAAGCCGTCCTTTACTTCGCTTTACTGTATAGCATCCTACCGCTATGCGCTTGTAGAGTTTGACGCTCTGCCGCTTGCGGAGCAATGCGCCTTTTGGCTTGGATGGTTGCGCCGTCCCAACCTTGCGCCGCAACTCGCCGCCGTGACCTTCTCCGGCGGTAAATCCATTCACGGTCTTATAAGGACAGGAGCGAACGCAATCACCGCCCCGAAGATCGAGCGGGACTTGCGCGACCTTCTTTGCTCAGCCCCCGATGAACGCTACCGAGCCGATCACAACACGCTGAAACCTCACGGCGGGACTCGTCTTGCTGGTGCGATACGGGGAGGGAGCGGCGCAACGCAAACGCTTCTCTATCTTGCGCGGTGCTGATTCTCACGCGCGCGCCAACGCGCGCGCACACGCGACCCTTCACACACACGGAGGGGGGCATCAGCGGTGCGCTTCTCGCCCATTGACTGCGCCCCAAGGCGTAAGCATCGCGGAAACAGGATCCGAAATCAAGGTTTTTGCCATTGCATTTCTGGCGTCATCTGATATAATGCGCTCCAGTTTTTCACCTGAAAAGTCTTTTTCGGTGAGGACGGAACGGGCGCGCAATTCCGAGTCGGATGGTAATAGGAACCATTTTGCGGAGGATTTGCGCGCTTGTTTGTTTGCATAGCGGAGAAGTCCCCAGCATAGGTGCCTTCAATATGGTTCTTCTACTCGACTTGTGGCCGATTCCCCTGCTCCCCTTGGGCGTTCGCTTTATGTACACATGGGTCCCCTATCCCCCATGCCCCCACCCCGGGCCATCTTTGCGCTGTCAGCACCCCCATACCAAATGGGCAGGATGGGGGCGAATCCTTGATCTTTCAAAATAGTAATCATCAAGGATTGTAGATGCATACACGGCGTGAAACCATTGGTGTATGCATAACGGATGGAGGGGGAAGCGGTGCGGGCGTTCACCGCGCAGACAATTCCGCGCGCGAATCGTCAAGATCAAAGATCAAGGAATCATCAAGGATGGTTTTTTAGAGGCGCGAAGTGGGCCGCGCCCTTTATTCATGGGGATTTGAGCGAAAACCGACCCTTGATCTTTCCTTGATCTTTCGTGCATCTTATTAGGGGTTTTTAGGGGTCAGCAAGGGAAACACCTTTGAAAGCAAAAAATGCGTTTGACCCTTGATTTTATTGGGTGAAACGCATTTTTTATTGGAGCCAGGTAACGGATTCGAACCGCCGACCTGCTCATTACGAATGAGCCGCACTACCAGCTGTGCTAACCTGGCTTGGTCAAAAAACGGCGCGTATTGTACGAAATTCGCCCCTTGAAGTCAAGGGGGAATTTTGATAAAATACGCGATCGTTTTCTTTCAGGAAATCAGGAGAAATAAAAATGGCCAATATCAAAGGCGGCCGTGCCGCCCGTAAACGCGACCGTCAGAACGCCAAGGCGAACAAGCGCAACTCGTCCGTCAAGACGCAGCTTCATGACGACCACAAGAAGCTCTTCAAGGCGGCGGACGCCGGCAAGAAGGAAGATGCCGAGAAGAAGTTCAAGGAGTTCGTGAGCGGACTCGACAAGGCGGTCAAGAAAGGCGTAATTTCGAAAAACGCCGCCAACCGCCGGAAGTCCCGCGCGCAGCTCAAGATGAACAAGACCGTTCTGTCCAAATAAGATCGCGGAGGCAGGTCATGGCTAAAAAGACTCTTAGGGATATCGATCTCAAGGGCAAGCGCGTGCTTATGCGCGTGGACTTCAACGTGCCGATGGCGAAGGACGGCTCGGGGAAGATTACGGACGATACGCGCGTGCAGGCGGCGCTGCCGTCCATCAAGTATGTGCTGGAGCAGGGCGCATCGCTCGTGCTGATGAGCCATCTGGGCCGTCCGAAGGGCAAGGGCTACGAGGCGGAGTTCTCGCTCAAGCCCGTCGCCGAACATCTGTCGGCGTGCCTCGGCAAGCCGGTCGCGTTCGCGGAGGACTGCATGAACGCGGATGCGGTGGTGGCGGCGCTCAAGCCGGGCGACGTGGCGCTCTTGGAGAACACCCGCTTCTACAAGGCCGAGGACGGCAAGGTGAAGAAGGATGACGACAAGAAGGGCATCCACCTCACCGAAGAGGAGTATCAGGCGAAGAAGGCCGAGCTGAAGGAGAAGCGCGCGGCGATGGCGAAGAAGCTCGCCACCTACGGCGACGTCTACGCCAACGACGCGTTCGGTACGGCGCATCGCGCCCATGCCTCGACGGCGGTCGTGGCCGACTACCTCCGCCCGGCGGTCTCCGGCTTCCTTCTCGAGAAGGAGCTGAAGTTCCTCGGCGAGGCGGTCGAGAACCCGGTCCGTCCGTTCGTGGCGATTCTCGGCGGCGCGAAGGTCTCCGACAAGCTCAAGGTGATCAAGAACCTGCTCAACAAGGTCGACACCCTGATCGTCGCCGGCGGCATGGCCTACACCTTCAAGAAGGCGCAGGGCATGAAGATCGGCAACTCCCTCTGCGAGGACGACCAGATCCCCTACGCGAAGGAGATGCTTGAGGCGGCGAAGACCAAGGGCGTGAAGCTCCTGCTGCCCGTCGACAACGTGATCGCGGACAAGTTCCCGGCGGAGAAGGACGCCTCCGACATCCAGATGAAGGCGTGCGAGGGCGACATTCCGGACGGTTGGATGGGGCTGGACATCGGACCGAAGTCCGTCGAGCTTTTCGCCGAGGCGATCAAGAGCGCAAAGACGGTGGTCTGGAACGGGCCGATGGGCTGCTTCGAGTTCGCGCCGCTCGCGAAGGGTACCTTCGGCGTGTGCGACGCGGTCGCGACGGTCAAGGCCAACGGCGGCATCTCGATCATCGGCGGCGGCGATTCCGTGAGCGCGGTGAAGAAGAGCGGCAAGGCGGCGGAGATGACGCACATCTCCACCGGCGGCGGCGCCTCCCTTGAGTTCCTCGAGGGCAAGGTTCTTCCCGGCGTGGCGGCGCTCGACGACAAGTAAGGAGATGCCCTAGGCGCATCCACATGATGGCGGTGGCCTGTTCCCGGGCCGCCGCCATTTGCTTAAAACCGGACGAAAGGTCCGCCGCTTGCGGATTAAGGCAGTTTGTTATATACTACGCGCCAAGGAGAAGAACCATGCCCGAGACTGAAATCGCGGAAGAAGAGGAAATGATCGTCGCCGACGGCGGCGATGCGCAGATCAACGATACCGATATTGTGTTCGATTGTCCGCACTGCGGACACAACCTTTGCATCGACTATCGCGGCGCGGGGCTTCAGATCACGTGCTCCGAGTGTGGCGAGGCCGTGCTGGTGCCGATCCCGGACGGCATGAAGATCGACGATCTCGATCTTGATCCGGGTGAGATCCTGAAGCAGCTGTTCGCCACGCGGCGCAACCTCCAGCGCGCCGAGGCGCGCGCCGAGGCGCTTGAGGCGAAGCTGGCGAACGTCGCCGCGATGCTTACGGCGGCTCAGAACGCCCTGCGCGCCGACGCATGACACCGCTGTCGTCCAAGTCGCTCATCGTGAATGCGCTGACCCTCTCGCGCGTTCCGCTGATCTTTGTGTACCTTGTGTTTGCCATCCTGGGGCACTTCAGCGCATCGTGCGTCTATCCGGTGGTGGCGCTCCTGGCCGGTGCGCTGGCCGGCATCTCGGACTTCTTCGACGGGATGCTCGCGCGCCGCTGGTGCGTGGTCTCGGACTTTGGCAAGATGGCCGACCCGCTGATGGACAAGGTGTACTTCATCGTCGCGTTTCCGTCGCTCACCTGGCTGGCGGCCGCGCAGGGGGAGTCCTCCGCGCACGCCGTCACGCTGCTCGTGTTCACAATCCTGTGGATCCTGCGCGACCAGTGGGTGACATTCCTCCGTGCCGTCGCTTCGCTCTACCATGCGAATGTGGCGGCGATGTGGCTCGGCAAGGTGCGCACGGCGCTCTCGTTCCCGTGCGTGGGGATCCTCTACGTCTATCTTGCGTTCCACCGATTCTGGCCCGCGCCGTTCGTCCGGGCGGGGCTTTACGTCTGCTTTGCGATCGAGGGTTTCCTTATCCTCCTGAACCTCTATTCGTTCGTCGTCTATACGAAGTCCTACTTTCCGTATGTGCGGCGCGCCATGGGCCGCGCATGAAGGTCGATAAATTTTTTACTTGAAGTTGGCGGCGTTTTAAGGTATCTTACACACCTGTTGGAGAAATCAGATGAACAAACTACTGCATGCGATAGTGTATTTGATCCTCATCGTGGCTGTGGCCGCGTTGGTTTTTGAGAAGAGCCTGTTCGACAAGCGTTCGCTTCTTGGCGACCGCAACCGCGCGATGGAGGACTACATCGTGCGGCTTGCGCGCACGATCGAAAAGGCGGATGCGCCGCGCCCGATGACGGTGCCGGAGGCGAAGAAGGACATTTCGCCGATCGAAGCGCGTCAGGTGGATACGCCCGAGATGGAGAACATGCTTGAGGACTATCCCGCCCAGCTCGAGACGCAGAATCTCGAGACGTTCAACTGGGACAGCTCCGCGACGCGTCTTCAGCTCCGCCAGCTCTATTTCCTCGGTCCCGATGGCCAGCCCGTCCCCGATGCGGCGAACTACAACAAGCCGATGACAAAGGGCAAGGGCACGATGGCCGAGCTCATGGAGCAGCTCTTTGAGCGCGCCAAGGCCCAGCAGGCTACGCTGAACAGCACGCGTGCCGCGCTCATCGAGATTCGCGGCAAGCTGGAGGCTGCCGTCAGCGACTACAACAAGATCAAGCCGGAAGCCCGCCTCCTGAAGATGACCGAGGATGAGCTGAAGCAGAAGATCACGCAGCTCGGGCAGGAGAAGCAGACCCTCGAGGAGCAGGTCACGAAGCTCAAATCGCGCGTGGAGGAGCAGACGGGGGAGATCACGAGCCTGAAGGACGAGGTTTCCACGGCCAAGGACGAAACCGAGGCCGCAAAGGAGGAGGCCGCCGCGCTTGAGAAGAAGGTCAAGCAGCTCCAGAAGCTCATGCAGCAGATGGCGCAGCAGCAGAATCAGGCCTCCGGCGCCGCTTCGGGCGGACAGGGTGGCACGGCCGTCACGTCGCTGTCGGCCGGCGAGAAAGGCCGGATCGCCGCCGTTGACAACAAGCTCATGTTCTGCGTGATCGAGTTCACGGACGAGACCATGAAGGAGATGCTCGGCCCCGAACGCCAGGGCGCGCTTCCGGCTCTTACGCTCGGCATCCGCCGCAAGGGCTTCAAGGGTTCCGCTGGCGAATTCGTCGGAAAGGTTTCGCTCCGCCAGTCCGTCTCCGGAAAGAACTTCGTGATTGCCGACATCTTGGGCGACTGGAGCCAGGCGGCGGTGGAAAAAGGCGATGTCATTTTCTCCGAGTAAATGGCTTCTGCTGGCGGCGCTTGCGCTGCTGGCGGGTTGCATCGCGGATACGGCGGAGGATTCCGATCTGCCGTGGGCGCGCGATCAGGGTTGGGAAGGGCAGATCCCGATTCCCGGCAACGCGGCGGGACGGTATGATTGAGCATGAGACATTCATTGCTGAGGGAGGCGGCATCCGTTTGGATGCCGCTTTGCTTATGCGGTTTCCCTCCGTCCCGCGTTCGTTTGCGCGGGAGGCGTGCGATGCGGGCGACATCAGGGTGAACGGCCGCCCTGCGCCGAAGGGGCTGAAGCTGAGGGGCGGCGAAAGGGTGGAGGTGGCGCGTTTGGACGAGGCGTGCGACAACCGCCCAATGCCCGACCGTTCGGTGCGCCCCGACTGCATCTTCTCGGACGGTGACCTGTTGGCGTTCGACAAGCCAGCCGGCATGCCCGTCCAGCCGCTGACACGCCACGAGACGGGCACGCTCATGAACGGCGTGGTGGCGCGATGGCCGGAATGCGTGGGCGTGGGAGATAGTCCGCTTATGGCCGGTGCGCTGCACCGCATCGACGCCGACACGTCGGGGCTTGTCCTGGTCGCGCGGACGGCGGTGGCGTTTGAGGATCTCCGTGCGCAGTTTTCCGCGCAAACGGTGAAGAAGACGTATCTGGCGCTCGTAGAGGGCGCGGTGGCCGTCGGCGGTACGCTTGAGAACGATCTTGTCCACATGCCGGGGCTTGGCTACTGCAAGATGGTGGAGATTTCCCGCGCGCGGCTTTCCGCGGCGGAGCGTGAAGCTCTTGCCGGGAAGGCGCTGCATGCCGTCACCACTTATCGTCCAGTGGGGTTTGCACGCGCGGGGAATGAGGAGCGCACGCTTCTGGAAGTGACGATCTACACGGGCGTGACGCATCAGATCCGCGCGCAGCTGGCGTTGGCCGGGCTTCATATCGTGAACGACCGCCTTTACGGTGGGTTCGCGGTCGAGGGGATGGCAGGGCATTGTCTGCACGCGCTGGCGGCGGCCTTTCGTCATCCCGTCTCGGGTGATCCCTGCGAGCTGCGCACCCGCCTTCCCGCATGGGCCGCGTCTCTTGCATCTTGACGCCTTCGCAGGCGTACGCGCGGGTGGAGACATTGAGGGCGGGGAAATGTGATATAATATCGGAAATGTTTTAATCGGAGATGTTTTAACGAGAGGAGTTGACATGCATGTGACGAAACGTGACTTTCTAAAAAAACTGGGACTTGGCGGCGCTGGCCTGGTCGGTGGCGCGGCGCTGGCCGATGAATACGTGCCGACGAAGAATCGTCTGCCGCCGGGTTCCATCGGCGACCCTGATAGCCCGAACTTCGGCAAGAACATCTTCCCGCTCGACCACACGCTCGAGGA
>Ga0310690_10008094_pt1 | contig 13405 bp, 11 predicted proteins | sample AusTroGonzalo_MG_2_FD_207661 | JGI IMG/M metagenome (GOLD analysis project Ga0310690, IMG submission 207661) | Bovine rumen microbial communities from tropical cattle in Woodstock, Queensland, Australia - Gonzalo_04 (v2) (version 2) | ecosystem: Host-associated > Mammals > Digestive system >... | reverse complement strand
CTTCCGGGGAATTCTCTGATCCGTCAGTCTTAATGTACTGTTTTCCTTTTTCAATTAGGCTGAAAGCAATCTCTACTTTATCAGCCATTGCAGGACCGGCAATCATTTTTGCTATTGCTTCCGCATCAAAAGAAGGAAGCTGCATTTTAGCAGTAAGGCCTTTAAGGTCTTCTTTCTTAGCCGCATCCAATTTTTTCATAGACAATTTAGCATCAGCCAAAGCATCCGCAACTTTCTTCTTGTCAGCTTCAAAACCAGCTTTTATGTCTTTAACTTTCTTTGCCACATCAGAATATGCCTTAGCCTGCTTAAGGAAATTGCTTTCTTTCTTAGCAGCCTCATAAAGATTTTTTGCTTCATCAATCTGACTCTTATATTTTTCTTCCGTTATACTGGAAGAAATGTCAGCATATGTTTTCTTATATTCTTCTTCAAGCTGCTTAGCCAGTTTAACAGAGGAAAGCTCGTCAGGATTTATAGTAAAATCCGCTTTAAGCTCCTCCTTACGCTGAAGCGTATACGAGGAAGTTTCTTTTTTCATTTTTTCCACATAATCGGAAGCAGCTTTATTGAGTTTTTTTAGCTTATTGGTGCCGGGAGGCATTTTGCCAGAGGTTTTACGGGCCGTGCCAAAACGCAAGCCCTTAAGGGAAGCCTCATCAGCAATAAACTTTTTTTTGAGAAGAGGCATAGCCTCAAATTCAAATTTCAGCTGCGCAAATTCCATGGAATTTTTATATTCATCGCTTGAGCTTGCCGCCGCAAGGCCTTTTATTTCAAGCATTGGATGCAAAAATTTAGTCTTAAGCGAGGCAATTTCAGCCTTAGCGCCTGTGCAGGACTGTATGCCATTTATTATTCCCCATTTCAGCAAAGGGTCAAAGGCAAAAAAGAAAAATGCCCATATTAAAACGATTACTATGCCTGTTCCTATCAATATTTTCTTTACAAGATTCATTGTGAAAAGTTCTCCTAAGTTTTATCTTATCATTTTTACAGTAAAAAAGCATTTATAGTGTTTTGATATAATAAGGTTATGTCTTTATGGGAGATTCTCATTATAGCGGCAGGCCTTGCAATGGACTGCTTATCAGTGTCGGTCGCATCAGGAATAACGCTAAAGCCTTTTGAATGGAAAAAAGCATTAAAGATGGCTTCTTTTTTTGGCATATTCCAAGCCATAATGCCAATATTAAGCTGGACCGCAGGATTAAGCATTAAGAAAATAATTTCTGAATTTGCGCCGTGGATTGCCTTTGCGCTGCTTGTTTTTTTAGGGATAAGAATGATAAAAGAATCTTTTGAGGAAGAGGAAGCAAGCAAAGGTTCCCCATTTGACACAAAAAATCTTATTCTTCTGTCTATTGCCACCAGCATAGACTCGCTTGCGGCCGGTATCAGTTTTTTAGGACTGAATGTGCCTATTCTTTCCTCCTCTCTGATAATAGGAGCCGTTTCATTTGCAATTTCATTAGCCGGACTAAAGATAGGAAATGTCGGCATTCCTCTGTCAGGCAAAAAAGCTGAGGCGGCTGGCGGAATCAGCCTTATTCTCATAGGGGCAAAAATAATAACAGATCACTTAAAATGAATGCAATTGCCAAAGTCAGGCAAGAAATTAAAAATTAAGCATAAATCACATAGCGATTAATTTAAGCATGAATAAAACAAACCGTTATGTTTTTATGTATTGCCGACGGAAAACAAGCCCTGAACAACACGATATGCCTAAAAAGCAGAAAAATAAATAATTATTCCCTGTTCTTTATAGAGTTATCATTGTCTGAAGGAGGCTGTTCATTAGGATTAATCGGAATCACAAAAATCAAGACAATATAAGCAATCAGTCCACCAATGCCAAATGTAAAAATCGTAAATAATACATATAGAACTCTTAGGATAATAGGATCTATATTGAAATACTGCGATAATCCGCCAAATACCCCGGCAATGGTACGCTCATACTTGCTGCGATAAAGTCTTTTCATAATATGTTAAATTATACATTAATTTTCTCTCTTTATTTAAGGAGAGCATTGATTCTATAATTTTCCCGTCATGCTAAATTTATATAAGGCATCTTTACGGTTTAATAAGATTGCAAAATAAGTTAATGGCGGCTAAAGCCATTGCATTTATAAAATTCCGCGTCAATACTCAGTACAGCAGGTTTTCATAATAATGACTATTGCACACAGCATTTTAAATGCATATTTATAGGAATGCGGCATATTTGCTAAAATTTAGTTTATTAGGAAGATATTTAGATGACACTAATTTATATACGCGATTCTGAAAGCATGGAAGCCCGTCATTTCATAAAAGACAGCATATCTGAACAGGGATTAAATTCAGTGTATTCTATTGAGGAAGGAGACCTCAGCATTTCTCCAGTGCCTTCAAACGATGAAACTATGATTTTCACATTTCTAAGAGACATGACTCCTGAAATGGAAGACTATCTTATTAACAATTTACGGACAGGCCTTTCCTCCACAAACTAATTCAATCAATAATCAAATCTTTTTCAGGGGAATATTATGACATTGCTCATTATTCCTCGTATTAATTGCATTTATAAAGAAAATAATTTTCTTTTTGCTGTTAATAATAATCAATTGCTAAAAGATGAAAAACACAAATGCTATTGACAAAGATATTGACAAATTCTTGACAAGCCTTGACACAAGCATGTTCTTTTAGTTTAAATTATCTAAAGAGGTAAAAAATTTAGGAGCCTTTATGAAAAAAATACTGCTTACATTGCTTCTTGCAATACCTGTTTCCGGCTATGCGTCGGACAGAATAGGCTTTGAATATATAAACGCTAAATCAATTGCAGAGTCTATCCCTTCTGTGCAAGTGCCCATGCCCGGAAGCCCTGTTTACGCTGAAAAACAGGAGCTGTCAATTCCAGAAGTAAAGCCTCCGCTGAAAGAGCTAAAAGCCAGCGATTATTATTTTAACTCCTATATACTTAAAGCAGTTGAGTATCTAAAAAAGAATTACGGGCTAAAAGGATACAATATAAAAGCTGTACTTACGCATGACATTAATTATGGCACATACGGCACAATCAAAGCCACAAAACCTCCGCAAACAATGTGCGTAGCAGCTGCGATGGAAACCATGCTAACAGCATATCAGATTTATCTGAATGAAACCGGAGATTATACTCCTTATAATTATCTGCCAAAAAGCTCCTATGAAAGGCTCGGAATAGGCGACTTAAAAGGACATATTTGGGTAAATCATTCTTTCAACTCATGGGGAACGGCAGATGCCTTGGCAAATTTTGGCATGGGAGTTAAGGTTAAGTTTGACAAGCTGCAGCCAGGATCTTTCGTAAACATTAACCGCACCACGAAAACAGGACATGCCGTTGTTTTTATAAGTTATCTTAATTCGGACGGAAAAGAACAATATTATTACAATGACAAAGTAATAGGGTTCAAATATTTTTCTTCTCAGGGAGGAGCAGAAGCAGGAAAAGGCGGATTTGACTACCGATATGCCATTTTTAGCAAATTCGGATGTCCGAATCTTAATTCCACAATCAAGAGGGACTGCAATGTGATTTATTCCGAGAATCAGAACTACCTGAACACTGGAATGATGCTTAGCCCGAAATACTGGACTGGCGTAAAACCAGATGCAAATCAGGCCGCAGGATTCAGCGTATTTGACGGCAACTATTTTAATGGGGTAACGACAGACGACAATCTGTAAAAACCGTAAAACCTAATTATAAAAAAGCCGGAGCATAAGCTTCGGCTTTTTTATTTCACATACTTTGCAAGGCTGCTGATGACATTCAGCGGCGAAATCCGCTCTTGCGATGCCCCCTCCTCACTGGCTTACGTGCGGTTGCCGCATGGCCAGAACGGGCATAAAGGACTCTGTGTCCGCCATTACGATTTTTATGGCTATGACCGACATTCTCCAGGGCATGTCCATGCCTCCTTTGTTCCGGCTTATGCCGCCGCCTGTCATAATAGCGGCGCTCGGGAGTATCATCGTCAAAATATGCAGATTCCATTATCAGAGAACGGCGCGGCGGCTTATAATCCTTATCAAATGCCGGCTTGGAAGTTTCATAATTGCCGCCATTATCCCTTTTTCTAAGACGGCTGGGGCGGCCCATGCGGCTGTTTGTTTTCAATGATGCATGTTTTTTCTCTGCAATTTTTCTCTTGAAATCTTTTTCTTTTCTGGAAAGAATGAAATCATCATTTTCAATTTTGGAATAATTGCCTGAATCCCAGGAATCAAGTTCTTTCAGATGTCTGTCCGCAAGGCTTTCAATATAACCGTTTTTAATTTTTCTTCCTCGGGAAAATTTGCCGCCCCCCTTCCTTGCTTTTCTCTTTTTATTTTTTCCAAAACTGGATTTCTCCAAAGATCTGTCATAAAAGCGGTCATCAGTGCGGGAATTTACATTTTCAGCGCCTGCGCGAAGTTCTTTATCACCGGAAACTTTGTCAGAATTCAATGCAGATTTTCTTTCTGCCTTTATTAAATTTTTCTTTATTGCTGTTTTTCTAACAGACAGTTTATTTTCAGCTGTTTTAATTACTGTTTTTTTACCAACGATCTTTTTCCTATCTGCAGATTTGCGGACTGTTTTTGGCTTGCTTATTTTTTCAGCTTTTGCTTCAGACCTAGCATTTTTTCCTGATTTGACATTTTTGCCTGAGCTGGAAGTTTTTTGTTTTTTCTTAGCGCCCTTTTTCCTTCCAGATCCTTTCAGCTTTTCAACTCCGGCCTTTATCTCTTCTTCCCCCCACATAGAATTTGCAGATGATAAAGGCTTTAATGCAGAATCATTCATGGATTTATCATTTTCAAAAGCAAATTCTGGAGAGGGCTCTATAAAGCCGATTTCAGCATTGTCAGGGGCTGCTGCCGCTAAGACATTCTCATGTCCCTTATCGCATGATTTTCTTGCCATGGCTTCCGCAGCTTTTTTTGCCTTTTTAAGGGCCGCTTCCTTTCGCCTTGCGGCAAAAATATTGCGCGGCTTTTTAACAGGATCATTCTCGCTGCCAGCCATTTCACTGCGAGGCAAGCGTTTCTCACCCTTGGGCCTGGGCTCTGTGCCTTTTACAAATTTTTCAGCCGTGAAATCAGGCAAATCAATAACGGAAAGACGCTTGCGCACAATTTTTTCAATGGCCCTTATCTCAAATTCCTGGTCGGGTGCGGCAAATGTTATGGAATGTCCGGGATGCCCTGCACGGCCAGTGCGGCCTATGCGATGCACATAATTTTCCGGTTCATCAGGCAGATCATAATTAATCACCAGCTCAATGCCGGTAACATCAATGCCCCTGGCCGCTATATCCGTAGCTACCAGAATGCGGTATTTTCCGCTTTTGAATCCTTCAAGAGCCTCTTTTCTCTGTGCCATTGAGCGGTTAGAATGAAGCTCAGCGACGCTGTGCGGAAATGAACGTATCAGTTTGGCAATTTTTTTTGCATTATAGCGCGTGCGCACAAAAAGCAGAACGCTGCCCCAGTATGTATCAAGCAGCTTGCCTAAAAGCTCTGTTTTTTTGCCGCGTTCCACAATGTAAAGTTCCTGTTTTACAAGTTCTGGGGCCGTTCCCTGCGGAGAGACCTCTATGCGTGAAGGATTGCGCATATATTTTCTTACGAGAGCGGAAATCTCTTCCGGCATTGTAGCCGAGAAAAGCATGGTCTGCCTGTCTTCAGGCAACTGCCTTATTATGCGCTCAACTTGAGGCAGGAAACCCATGTCAAACATTCTGTCGGCTTCATCCAGCACAAAAATTTCCACATCGCTTAAATCTGTATTCTTTTGCCCTATATGCTCTATCAGCCTGCCTGGCGTAGCAATTATTATATCAGGATTTTCCTTAAGCTGCTTATACTGAACGCTGCCGCTCGCCCCGCCTATTATAACAGCTGATTTAAGTCCTGCGGCTGAAAGTAATTTCTCAAAATTTTCAGCAACCTGGAAGGCAAGTTCCCTAGTTGGAACTAGAACAAGCCCTCTCCCTCCCCTAGATTTAATTCTCTGAACCATAGGAAGGGCAAAGGCCAAAGTCTTGCCGGTGCCAGTTTGCGCCAGTCCTATCAAATCGCCGCCTCGCAAGGCTTTTGGGATCGCTTTCTGCTGTATGGGAGTCGGCTCCGTAAATCCGACGGAATCTAAAACACCGAGAAGTATGGGGTTCAGGTGAAGGCTGTAAAAGCCTGAAATTTTATGTGTCATCTTTTTCTGCGCAACGCACTCTGATTCCAGCCGCGGTTTGCAGCGGCATGCTCATAGCCCCAAAGTTTCTCTGCCGGCACTGCCGGATGTGTCATCAGCTCCAGCTTAACTCCGGTAAGCTCTTCTATGCTTTTCACATCGCCGCCCTGGTCAGGGCGTACAAAAGTTATTGCAAGCCCGTCTTTGCCTGCGCGGCCTGTTCGGCCTATTCTGTGAACATAAGCATCGTTTTCGGCAGGTATGTCATAATTTATTACCATCTCTATGCCTGTAACATCAATGCCTCTGGCAGCAATGTCGGTAGCGACTAATATGCGGTATTTTCCGTTTTTAAAGCCTTCCATGGCCTCTTTTCTCTGGCCCATTGAGCGGTCAGAGTGAAGTTCTGCGACTTTATGTTTTGCATGGTGTATTATTGAAGCCACTTTGGAAGCATCATATCTTGTCTCAACAAATATAAGAACCTGTCCTTTATGCTCTTCAAGAAGCTTCAGCGCAAGAAGAGGCTTTAGAGCGCTTCGCAGCACATACATCTGCTGATGAACCTTTACTGCCGCCGAACCGGAACGTGAAACTTCTATGCGCACAGGGTCTTTCATATTATTCCCCGCAAGAGCCATAACTTCATCAGGAATCGTAGCCGAAAAAAGCATGGTTTGTCTTTTTTGCGGCAAAGTTCTTATTATGCGGTTTATCTGAGGGGCAAAGCCCATGTCAAACATTCTGTCAGCTTCATCAAGGACAAGTATATTAAAATCTTTCGTGCGCATGGCCCCATGCTGTATATGATCGTTCACGCGTCCCGGAGTTCCTATAACTATATTTGGATTCCGGCGCAAATCTCTAAGCTGCCTGTCTTTGCCTTCACCGCCTATAAGGCAAGCTGTTCGCATTTTTACAGCTGTAGCGAACATGGCACACACATCAGCCACCTGCTGCGCTAATTCTCTGGTAGGCAGCAGTATGAGGGCCTTGCCATGGCCATTTTCTGAAAGTCTTTGCAATATAGGAATAGCAAAAGCTATAGTCTTTCCTGTGCCAGTCTGCGCAATGCCAACAATGTCTTTGCCTTCTAATGCATGCGGAATAGCCTTAAACTGTATTGGCGTAGGCTTAACAAATTTATTTTTATTAAGTATTTTCAACAGGCTTTCCGATATGCCTAAAGAATTAAAAAGCTTTTTGTCTTTTTTTCTAGGTTTTAGCAACCGGAGAATTTTTATCCCTGCTTTAATGAATATATTTTTCATGACAATTTGTTATTAGTATTATTATACTTAAATTAATACTATATTATGAATAGGACTTTTGTCCCTCAAATAAAGAGCAGTAAGGCCCTTGAGATTTAGAGAAAGACGAGATATTCTAAATTATAGAGTTATATAATAATTTCAGAATACCGGTCTGATAAAATATTGGTAAAAAAATGAATAAAAAGCTTTTTTTTATATCTTTGTGTTTTCTTCTATCCGCATACCTGCCAGCATATGCCGAAAACGGCCAGGCATTGTCCGCACTGAAAGCAGAAGCAGAGAAAATTCCTGAAATAGAAATACCGCAATTCCCAGAGCCTGAAGCCATATCTGTAAATGACACACAAGAACAGCAAATAAAAAATGCTGATAACACAGGCTCATTATTAATTGAAAACCATAATGACAATACGGAAAACAATGAAACAAATGCCATCGACGCAGAAGCTCAGGCACAAACAATGCGCATGGCAGACCCTGAAGTAACAAGGCTTTCCGGAGAAGAACTGTTTCAGTATCTTCACGCAAAGGTACAGCCGCCATATACAAATCAGATACACAGTTACTCAGAAGCAAAAAGCTATATGTATGGAGTAGCGGACAATCAGGGCTGCAATGGCGGGGCAGGCATACTCACATTCTATTCACAGATATGCGCCCCAGGCTCAAGCTACAGAGGAGATGATTATAAAGAGCAGGGAGATGCCAATCAAGACGGTTTTATAGATAATTATATAAATGCGGAACATATCTGGCCGCAAAGCTTTTTCGGGAAACAGCTGCCTATGGTAGCTGATCTGCATCACCTGCAATCTACATACGGAACACCTAACAATAGAAGATCTAATTTCAAATTCGCTTATGTAAGGCCGGAAGAGGCTTATTATTCCACCAGCTCAGGCAGCAGGAGCGGAAAAGCCAAATATGAGCCTTGTGATGCCGTTAAAGGCAATGTTGCGCGATCCATGCTTTATTTCATCACAAGATACTATGACAGAAATATACGCCAGAAAATGAACTATCAGTCTTTCTGGACTGACAATGTTGAAATGTTCCTTAAATGGAACCGTCAGGATCCGCCAGATGCCAGGGAAATAGAAAGAAATAACCGTATTGAGAAATTCCAAGGCAACCGCAATCCATTTGTAGACGATTATACGCTGGCAGACAGGATTGGCGCTTCAGTATGGAAATCGCATTAACTTATTAATTTCGGATTGAATAAATCCCCTTACGGAAATATATGCAAAAAAGCCGCTTTTTCAGCGGCTTTTTTTATTCAGTGCAGTTATGCATCTTAAAAATTATTTTGGAATATTAGAAGTAATAACCTCACGGCCGCCATTAACTATAAGAATGTCATCCTCTATGCGGCAGCCTCCCACGGGAATCCATTTTTCAAGCTCCGACCTGTTGATGAAACAGTCGTATTTTTCCCGCCTTGCAGGGTGATTTAGCATAGGCTCCACAAAATATATGCCAGGCTCAACCGTCATCACAAAGCCTTCCCGCAATGGCATATCAACTCTTATGCCGGCTCCGGCATAAGTGTTTTTTTCGCGTCCTTTCAGTTTTCCGCCCACATCGCGCACGCGCAATCCTAGCATATGGCCTATTCCATGCGGCAGGAACATTCCTATAGCTCCTGTTTCCACAATGTCATCAGTGCAGCCCTTCATTATTTTTAGCTGAACGAGCCCATCAGCAATTACCCTTGCGGCGGTTTCATGCACCTCATGCCATTCAATGCCCGGAGCGGCCTTTGCTATGGCAGCAAGCTGGGCTTTCAGCACAAGGTCATAAATATTTTTGCATCGCGGCTCAAATTTTCCGCCAGCAGGCATTGTGCGCGTTATATCGCATGAATACTCATTTATTTCTGTGCCTGCGTCAATCATAACCATGTCATCAGGCTTAACTTCGCGAAGGCTTGGAGAAAAATGCAGCACTGATGCATGCCTGCCAGCAGCTGCTATGGTGTCAAAGCTTGTGCCATGCGCTCCATTGCGCATGAATTCAGCTTCCAGCTCTATCTGGAGCATTCTCTCTGTAAGCCCGGAAAAAGCCTTTTTCGGATCTTCCAAAATGGAACGAACCTTAGCAAATCCAGCTGATGCGGCTTTCGCGGCTTGTCTTATTAATGATATCTCCTCGGCATCCTTAGTCCTGCGCTCATCATCTATAAGCCAATCGGCTTCTTCTGAATACTTATAAATTGTATCTTTGGGAAAAGCTCCCGTTACTACCGTTTCATTGGAGGAATGTTTTTTAAGCCATTCCGCCAGCATGGAAACAGGACAGCCCTCCGGAACCTCTATAGAGCCTTCCCAAAGAATTTCATCTTCATCTATGGGACGAACAAAAGAAGCCCAGCCTTCTCCTGGAGAATAGGCCATTATACAGCCGCTGCGGCGTATGCCGCTCAGCCAATAATGCTGCGGGTGAGGCAAAAAAGGATAAGTCTGATCCAAGCCTCCCGGCTTTCCTATAGGCTCGCCGGAATATACAAGAACATTCTTTCCGAGTTTTTCCAACGCATGCGCAGCTTTTTCCTGTCTGGCTTTTATCGCTTTTTCGCTGAATATCATAAATTCTCCTTATAACACTGTCCATTAATTAAGCATAGCTCAAAATCATTATAGGCAACTAAAAAAAGGAAAGCAAATTCCAGGAATAGTCATTCAGATTAAAGAAACCTCAAAGTTATTTAATCTCTTGGCTCTTTTAAAGAAAAGTATTGATACAGTGTAATTATAAGGAACGCAATATTACTTCGTCGTCCTGAACTTGTTTCAGGATCTCTTTAAGCTGCAGAGATGCTGAAATAAATTCAGCATGACGTAAAAACTGTAAAATCAATAATCTTCTTATAAAGAGCAAATCTCTTATTATTGATTGGCCAATTAAATTTTGCCTATTAAGGCTAAATTTTAAACTTTTTTCTCCGTCATTATGAGGAAAACAAGAAAACAACGGCAATATATTTAGCTCAGATCAATATGACGATATTTTTAATAATTTTGGAGTATCATTAGTTATTGACATATTATCAAGCAGCATTGCCATGCAAAAAAATACGGAGCAAACATTCTGTTTTAGAGTATGCTCCGTAAATATGAAAATGCTTAGTATTTTTTATTTAACAGGGAAGTTTTTATTAAGCAGTTCTCTAATTTTCTGCTTAGCTTCATTAAGCCGCTGCTTTTCTTTCTCATTAAGTTTTTTTGTATTCCCTTTTTTTACATTTTCCTCAATTTTATTTATCATTTTCTGATTGAAAGCAGGGTCTCCTGACCAGCTAAGGCTGTTTTTTGCAAGTTCCTCAAAAGTCATTTTCTTTTCTGCAATGTTATTAGCCCAAGCCCTGGCTTCAATTTCAAAAACAGTTTTTTCTATTTTCACAATCTTTTTATTTGTTTCAATTCTCTGCTTATCAAAATCGGTAATTTTCCCGTCATTGAGAAAAGCCCGTACCTGTGTTTTATTTTCATCCAGCTTAGCCCATTCCTCAGGAGTTATAGAAATAGGCTTGCCTTCTTGAACATATTTCTTAGCCAAATCAAGCAAAGCTTTATTTTCTTCTTTAGAGCCATGCCATCCTTTTGAATATTTATCCAATTGCTCAAAAGTAATAATTTTATATTTAACATTTAAAGCAAGCTCTCTTGCGCTAATATCACGCACTTTGGAGGTAATATTATCTAACGATGCATTAAGCTGTGATTTAGCATTAGCTTCCGGAGAATTCAAAAATTCTTTTGTTTTTCTTTGTGCTTCTTCCATTTTTGCATATTCTTCTTTAGTTAATGGAGTTATATGCTTAGATTTAAGATGTTTTTTTATCATGGAAAGCTGCTTTTCTTTTGCCTTATCAGAACCAAGCCAGCCTTTAGAGGCCTCTTCTAATTTTTCAATGGAAATGCTTCCGCTTTGCACGCGGGAAGCCCAATAACGTGCCTCTATATCATTAACTGGAGCAGATATCGCATCCAGTTTTTTATTAATTTTATCTTTAATCTCTTTATAAGATTTAGCTTTAAAAAGCTTTGCTTTGGCTGTTATCACATTGCTTTCTGAATTATCAGATGCTTTTTTATCTTTTTCGGCTTGCTTCAAAAATTCTCTTATTTTCTTTTTGTTTTCATCCATTTTTGCAAATTCATCAGAAGTCACAGACACTTTTTTCCCAGACTTAAGATATTTTTTTATTAAAGAAATGTGCTTCTGATTAGCTTCTTTTGAACCAAGCCAGCCTTTGGATGCCTCTTCTAATTTTTCTATGGAAATGCTTCCGCTTTGCACGCGGGAAGCCCAATAACGTGCCTCTATATCATTAACTGGAGCGGATAGGACATCTATCTTTTGATTAATATTTGCCATATTCTGTCGGGAAGACTGGGCATGCAATGGCATAGTTAAAAACAAAGCGATTGATAAGATCATCAGATTTTTCATAAAGCAATCTCCTTAATATTTTTATTATTGCAAATATGCTCAATAAATGCAATCTAAAGCAATCATAAGCATCGTCAGAAAATCTGACCGGGAAGCTTAAGTTTTTTCTTCGGAGGAAATTTTCTGTCAAATTCTTCTGCCTCTTCTAAATTAACAAAATATCCTTTCGGCGCAGAATACTCGCCTGCAATACCTTTCAAATATCCTTCAACAAGTTCCCGGCATAGAAAAAACGAGGAATCTGCCCCATCAGGCAGGCCATGGTACCTTATGCCGAATTTAGAAGCATAGTCAAAACCGCTTTTGCCATAGAAAGCAATATTTCCCTCAAAGCAGAGCGCCCCTGCTCCTGCGGCTTTAGCCTTTTCAAGAGAATAATCCAAAAGCATTTTCCCATAACCTTGGCGCTTAAATTCCGGAGCAATGCATATAGGGCCCATTGTCATTATAGGTATTTGTCTTCCGTCATCAGCAGATATGACGGCACGCATGAACATATTCTGCCCTATGATTATGCCATTCCGTTCCATGACAAAGTTCAGCTCAGGGACAAAATCCTTGTCATGCCTGAGACAATGAATAACATAATGTTCCAAGCAGCCTGGACGATATACATTCCAAAAGCTTTCTCGTATGAGATTTTCTGTAATCTGTTCATCTTCAGGTCTTTCCAGCCTGATTAGTATGTCTGTGCGTTTCATACAATCTCCATTTAAGGCAAGAATAGTATATATAAAAAAAGCTTTAATTAAGCTTAAAAATGTTGCCCGTATCAAAAGAAGTTTTATGCGATTGATTTAGGCTTGCAAAATGAAATATGCGGATGATTGTTTATTTTCTTTTTTTAGGCATTGGAAGTTCTGCAAACATTGACTCCAGCAGTTTTTTGAGAAATAATTTATTTTCAACATTATCCACAAGCAGCATCTTATTAGCTCCTGCATACGGTATTTCTTTTAAGGCTTTAGGCATCATGGCTATTGAGGACTTTGTTGGCTTGACAAGAAAACGATTATCATATATTCCGCCGATTACTTTTCCCCTGCAATATATCAAATATTCTCCCATCATAGGCCTGTAAGACACGCCTTCCGTCTCAGAAAGCTGCTCCATTATGAATGTTAAATATTCTCTGCTTGATGCCATAGTCCTGTAAAATCTGTCATAAAATAAAAACAGCCTTCGGCATTCCAAAGGCTGATACAATCATAAATCTGGTTGCGGGTGAGTTCCGGCCTTTGGGCAAAATCGCCATGGATTGGCGATTTTAGGAACGCAACCTCTGAAGCTGCCAGCATGTATGCAGCGGAAGAGGGATGGGCCTTCAGGAATATCCTTAACTCCCCGCGACTTCTCCATCTCAAAGCAAAATTCTGTCATAAAATAAAAACAGCCTTCGGCATTCCAAAGGCTGATGCAATCATAAATCTGGTTGCGGGGGCAGGATTTGAACCTGCGG
>Ga0310690_10008093_pt1 | contig 13406 bp, 18 predicted proteins | sample AusTroGonzalo_MG_2_FD_207661 | JGI IMG/M metagenome (GOLD analysis project Ga0310690, IMG submission 207661) | Bovine rumen microbial communities from tropical cattle in Woodstock, Queensland, Australia - Gonzalo_04 (v2) (version 2) | ecosystem: Host-associated > Mammals > Digestive system >... | reverse complement strand
CGGACCAATTGAAGAACAAAAGCTCATTGATAACATCATTATTGCTGGAAATCAATATAATGAAAAACACTTAAAATTTGATGGACCAGGGTATTTATTTACTATCTGGGAAGACCTCTTACATGCGGCGCTCAGCTCAGGTAAGAAGGAAGATTACCGTCAATTGATGTGTCTTACCATTTATATCCAAAATACATATACAAAAGAATTTGATACTTACTTAAAAAGTCTGGACTAAGCCAGGCTTTTTTGTTATACTTATTATATAAGAAAGGTAGTAATCTAATTATGTTAAGAGCCCAGATTGAAGAGTATATGAAAATTAACAACATTCATCAAATTGATTTGGTTATCAATAAAGATGATAAATTGGCGGTTTATTGTACACTTCAAGGTGGTAAACTTAAAGATTATACAAACCACGTTATTGACCGCAAGAAAGACATTTGGGGTTATTTAGAGTGGAAAAATGGAAACGCAATTAGAAAGGAATGGTAAACAATGAGATATGTATTTATTTCCGATGTTCACGGACAATATCATAAGATGTTAGAAGCACTTGATAGTGTTGGTTTTAATGCGGAAAAAGATACTATCGTAAACATTGGTGATCCTTTCGATAGAGGACCAGAAAGTAAAGAAGTCCTTGATTACTTAATGAATTGTCCAAATAGGATTTTAATCTGGGGTAATCACGATGCAAGATTGTATGAATTAACAAATGTGCCGCATTTCATTACTGGTGCGGACTTCCAGAACGGAATTAACGAAACGCTAAAAAGTTTAACTCGCGACCAAGAAAAACCTGCGGCGTTTTGTGACTATACGCAATATGGTGATGACATTCCTATGTCTGCTACTGATATGCTTTATCTATTGAGAAGAAATGAGAAATTTACTCAATATATCAATGAAGCAATTTGGGCTATTGAATTCCCAGATTTAGTAGTTGCTCATGCCTGGGTTCCTTACAGTAGATGGTTAGAAAAGGTGAGAGTAAGAGAAGACTGGAGAAATGCCACCTGGGAAGAATGGTATGACTGTTCTTGGGGTCCAAGTAGAAAGTTAATGGTTCAAGAGCAATTTATTGATAAACCATTACTTATCGGTCACTGGTGGGCATTTGATCTTGCGGAAGCAAAGGGCGAAAAGAGAAGTAGCAAACTCTCAAAGCATATAGATTGTTCTACCTTTGTTCTAAAAGATGAACAAGGCAACACTAAACTTATTGCTATTGATGGTTGTTCTAATTGGGAACATGGCGGCAAAGTAAATGCTTACGTTTACGAAAGTGATGTGGATCCAATTAAATATCGCCCAAAATAAAAATAGATTTAACGAAAGAAAGGCTGGCTTAGGTCAGCCTTTTATGCTATAATTATTTATATAAGAAAGAGGAAGAACAAATATGAAACATTTAACAACAGAAGAACAAGTCAAGATATTAAAGATACTCGCTGAAAGAGAAATTTTCGCGAACGGAAACGGACGTATGCTTTTTGCGTTAAATGAAAATGAAAATGCTGATTTATTTGAAATTCTTCCTGAATTAGAAATAGACAAACGATATGTTGTTAAAGTTGCCATTGGTTTTGGTGGACTTCAACAAAATGAAAATGAAGCAGCAATGTATAAAGACCATCATGATTATTATCCTCTTGCTCATATCTACTATTCTGGTAAATATTTACTTATTATGGAAGAAGTAGACACAGAAGAATATGATGATTATGATATGTATGACTATGCAGATTATGACGAAGATCCAATGGATTGCGCTGCCAATTATCTTGACTACTGCTGTTCTATGGATTCAGATGATATAGATTATGAAAACACATTAAAAGACTGTGCGGAAAGAATTAGTTGTATGCAAGCATTAAATGATTTAATTGGAGTAACTAGCGATAACGCGCAAATTGGTTATAGCAGATACCAAAAGAAATATGTTGCTTATGACTATGGTTTCAATCCAGGTGAAAGTGTCGATAGACAAACATCTAACTTATCTAGTGCGATAAGGGATGCGGATTTCTTAAATACATATTGTTTACAACTTGTAGAAGTTATTGAAAACGATATCAATGATGATGAGTTTAGAAATATTGAACATGATATGGTTAAAGACTACTACAGTGAGGAAGAATATTGCTGTTAAGTGGGAAAAATCTTGACAAACCCTGAAATTCGCTATATAATTATTATGTAAGATAAAAGAAGATAGTTTAGTAATGTGAAACTACCGAGGAAAGAAGACCACAATACTGTCATAGTGCCGTTTCTATCTTACATCGCAAGCCAAGGTTATAGTTCCCTTCAACTAATGCGACTAACAAGATATTGGCAGAGGAAACTATCGTGGCGGGGCAATGTGACCCCTTAATGGAAAAGAAGTTCTTCCAAGACCACGCGTGAATGATAGTAGCAGAACGATAACCACAAATCTATCCGTAGTGAAGTTTAGCCGTATACCGACAACGCAGGGTGGAAACGGCTCGTGATTATGGTTTATAATTAGTTTAATCCTTACCTACGACAGAGTGAGAAAACAAGGAAGCTTGGTGGTTGTCGGAACCACCCCTATCTCAGAGCTTGAGGGGACTATAAAACGAAGCTCAGGGTACGATGCAATGCCTCAGGTAGATACGTAATACCGATCCCCAGTGGAAAAGGCGCGCTTGTGCAGAATGTCGAACTGCACAATACAAGTGACAAACCTATGAGAGCAAGGCAAATGCGACCCCGAGAGGCTGTGGGTGCTCTCCCCGATTTTTCAAGGGTAATTGAATTGGAACCACGCAAGGATGTGGTAGCTTCTGACCATCTGAAGCGAAAAGATGGCGGTCAACGTTGTAGGTTTAGTGGTAACGATAAGAAAGACGTCAAACCTAATTTAGTATAGGAGAAAAAGGAAATGCAAAAATTATGGACCTTAGAACATACAGTCGATAATGGTTATGCCATTCCTTTTAACAACGCCTTGTTTATTAGATAATTACTTTAATAAGTAAATAACTAATGAGCAAGGTGAAAAACCTTGCTTTTTTATTGGGTAGATAGCCAAGCGGCAACGGCAACTGACTGTAAATCAGTCCTCATTTGAGTTCGGAAGTTCGAGTCTTTCTCTGCCCACCAATATGGGTTCTTAGCTCAATGGTAGAGCAATCGGCTGTTAACCGATTGGTTATGGGTTCGAGTCCCTTAGTGCCCGCCAATATAGGACATTAGCTCAGCTGGGAGAGCGCTACTTTGACTCAGTAGAAGTCGGCAGTTCGATCCTGTCATGTCCTACCAATGTCATGGTGAGGTTAGCACAATGGCTAGTGCTCTGGTCTGTGAAATCAGAGATGTGGGTTCAATCCCCACACCTCACACCAAAAAGTTTATGGACAAATCCTTAAACTTATATTATAATAAAATATAGAGATGGCGACTTGGAGAAACGGTTAACTCAGTAGCCCTTCACGCTATTATCCACGGGTTCGAATCCCGTAGTCGTCACCAATTATGGAGGACTAGCTCAATAGGTCAGAGCAGTGTCTTGATAAGGCAAAGGTTCGGGGTTCAATTCCCTGGTTCTCCACCAATACGGGGTCATGGTGCAGCGGTTAACATGCCACACTGTCACTGTGGAGAACGTGGGTTCGATTCCCACTGGCCCCGCCAATTAACATATAACTATTCCAATGCATTACTAATCAACAAATGTGCACGCGATTAGAGTAACATGGGCTAGCGAGATAGCCCCGCACTGAAATAATGCTAAGTATGGGCGTAGCGTCTTAAGGCTAGTCGTGCCATAGGGTATTATAGTAAGAAAAGGACATGCGGATAGAGAAAACCGGAATTCATGATGCAAATTAAGATAAAAGGCTACCGGCTTAAGAAAACTGAGTTGAAGGAATAGTTAGAATGACTTGGAAACAGGGAACTACATTAAAATTGTAGGGTAAATGCTGATGAAGCGTATAGGTACTGAACCTACATCCACGTAAGTGGTGCGGATGCTGGAACTCATATTGTGGAGCTCGCCGAACACGTGATAACGGATAAGAGCCGGGGACCGAGAATCTAAGTTATTTATAAAAGTGTCATGCGATGTTAGTTCATTAGAAATAATAAATTAACACCGCGTGGAGGCGCATCTCCCTCGAAATTATCTTTCCAACACACGCAAAAAGATATACTATTGGTGGTGTAATAGTGAATTCAAATTACCCAGGATGTGCATCGCTCGACGGAGAAGAGAAAATCCTGTTATGTCGCAGTCGTATAACGGCCAATACCACAGTCTTCCAAACTGTAGATGAGGGTTCGACTCCCTCTTGCGGCTCCAATAAATTATTCCCAACGTATTACCTTATAAAAGATGTACAGTTTTTATAGGGAGAAGAGCTGTAGATTAAAACTACTTGCTACTAAAGGAGTAACCACATTAAGCTGAGGTACGCAAGCATAGCGTGAAAGTGTGGTCGTATGGCAATAAAAAAGACCAGGTGTCGACGAAGGGTACCGATAAAAAAAGAGAGCCTGGCGGTACAAAAAATGAGGCTTCAGGGAATAATAACTTTTAATATCGCGGGGTAGAGCAGCTTGGTAGCTCGTCAGGCTCATAACCTGGAGGTCGAGGGTTCAAATCCCTCCCCCGTAACCATATGCCCTTGTAGTACAGTGGTAGTACAGTTGACTTGTAATCATCGGACGGCTGTTCGATTCAACCCGGGGGCACCATATAGGCAATTAACTCAGCTGGGAGAGTGCTATCCTTACAAGTTAGATGTCGGCGGTTCAAGCCCGTCATTGCCTACCATTTAGTGCGGGCAGTCTCACGCGCGGCAAGGACAATCTTCCTGCCAGATAGACCAGACCGTTTTAGTGCTTTTGGGCGAGAAAGAATAAGCATACGCTATCGTGGCGTAAAAGAGACGAAGGGGATTTAGTTAGTTTCTACCCAGACTCGTGAAACTAATAAAGATTAGAGGTTGATTTGCGGTCACGGTACCTCTCAAAACCACTGACAACCGCAACTCCACGGCCGCAGCATCAGGAGTATAAATTATAGTGGCGCGGTGGACCGGGTATGAGGTCCCTGTATCATACCATCTTAGATGGGGGTATAGCTCAGCTGGGAGAGCGCCTGCTTTGCAAGCAGGATGTCGAGGGTTCGAACCCCTTTACTTCCACCAAACATTGGGGATTAGCGTAGTTTGGCTATCGCGCTTGATTTGGGATCAAGAGACCATCGGTTCAAATCCGATATCCCCAACCATCGGGTAAGTGTTGGAATGGTAGACAAAGCGGACTTAAAATCCGCTGACCGGTTGGTCGTGAGAGTTCAAGTCTCTCTTTACCCACCAATTTATCGGTATAGTTCAAGGGTAGAATAGCGGTCTCCAAAACCGCGGATCTGGGTTCGAGTCCATGGTACCGGTGCCAATTAAAATCTCCTAGTGGCTACTCCAGACGCGTACTAATCGTAATGATGAACTACGGACTTGGACAAACCACTACCTTATGTCGCATTAGTTTAGCGGTAAAACATTTCCTTGCCAAGGAAAGGTCGTGGGTTCGACTCCCACATGCGGCTCCAACAATTAAAAGAGATTTAAAGCTAAAATAGATGGACAAGTTCTATTTTTTTTAGTATAATAACTTATAGAAAAAAAGGTATATTTATGACTAATAAGAAAAGAATTAAAAAAGCAACTCGTAAAAGTAGAAAATGGAATATCGTTTATAAACGCGATATTGAACCAAAATTACCTACTATGGAACAAATTAAACAAACAAATATTTTATTCTTTCTTGGACAAGACCTTATCACTAAGAAAGATTTGAAAGTAAAACCATCTGTAAGAAGATTGGCAAAGTCATTAGTTAAAGTTACAAAAACAATAGGTATTCTAAATAGTTTTGGTGGATTTGGTTATTATTATTAATTTTTAACAAGGAGGTAAACTATGATTAAAGGCTTATATGAAGAAATCGCAAAACGCTGGTATCGTGGTGGTAACATTTGGTTATACAGCGATCCGCATTTTAGTGATGCCGAAATGGTTTATCTCCGAAAAGATTATATTGGCGACGAAGAACAAATCCGCCGCATCAACGCAAAAGTAGGTAAAAATGATACTTTCATCTGCTTAGGTGATGTTGGTAATTTAGAATTAGTTAAAAGAATTAAAGGCTACAAAGTTTTAATTATGGGTAACCATGATGAAGGCTCCGCAAAACGCTATTTAGAAGCAGGTTTCAATGAAGTTTATGAAGGATATCTTACTATCAATCCTAAAATTATTTTATCACATGAACCTGCAGATTTTCCATATGCCTTTAACATTCACGGACACGACCATAGTGATTGGTATCCAAAAGATGGTAAACACTTAAATGTCTGTGCTGAACATATTGATTATACACCTATTTCTTTAATTACATTATTAAAAACAGGTGTGGCAAGTAAAATTGAAGATATTCACAGAGCAACAATAGATAACGCAACAGAAAGAAAATTCAAGAAAGGAAAATAAAATGAAACCTTTTACACAAGAAGAAATAAAGTTCTTAAAAGATACAGGTTTAACTGCAACAGTCATTCAATGTAATGAATGGCAAAGAACTACACTTAAGGACGCTAAAGACGCGAAAAAAACGGCTAAAAAGTACGGAATAAATTATGCGAACTTAAAGTCCAATATTTTGAACTACAATGATAGTGACTCTATATCATTAGAGATAGTTGGAACCTATATTTTAGGAACATTATATTCAAAAGAATTTCTAAAAACAGCAAGCGACGAACAAATAGTAAAGGCATTAAAAGATTGGCGTTATTTTGACGGCTTCCGTAAAGAAGAAAGTGCCGAACCATATCGTTCTAATGCTTTAGACTGGATAGAAGGACGCTTAAAAATGATATTGATGAATGGGGAAATTTGGTTCTAATGATACAAACAAGACGACAAGCGCAAGATAGACGTGCAAAACAAAATATGCGCAATTCTATGAAACAATCTGTACGTCAAAGAAAAGCGAAGTCAGAAAGGGCTCGTAAATCTTTAAGAAAGAAAACTTGGGGATTTTAGTTGACAACCATAATTTAATCATTTATAATATATATGCCTAGATAGAATAGTCGTGTTCGACTATTCGAAAGGAGCGACGCCTCCTGCCAACAAACCGCTGTCTACGTAAGCCCATGTTAGACTTAATTGAAAAAGGGCAGACTTGCAGTACACAAGTTAGGGCAGAATACACGAATAATGTCCCGTCGCACGGAAGACGTTAAATACCATGGACCCTCACTTCTAGTCGGTGGAAATTGGGATAATAATGGGACCCGGCACTAATGCCAATGATCAAAAAATTAGCCTAGAGAGTTGATGGTTAAAGACCCTCAGTGACGCCCTTCACTTTGTTAGCGTGCTGTATCGCACATGGGACTAATAGGAATCCGAGAAATCTAAATGATCGACGTGTCGAACACTCTTCACAAAAGAGGACCATAATACATCCGTTAACTGGATTTAGATATTGTATCGGTCGGGGCCTATGAATTTGGAGTAGGTTGGCGTCTCCAAAAGTATGTTGAGGGAGAAATCCTAAGAGACTCCGCAACCGAGATTATGCGGGCTATAAACAGACTCGGCTTAGACGAATGCGGCATTGCTTCATCTCGTTAAACAAGTAGGACAAATAAACAAAACCTTAAACTCGTGCAACAGAGTATAAATGTCGGCCCACGTGGTAAAATGAGGATGAGCCAAGTGGTTCTAGACAGCCTGGATATGCCTAGTCAGAACTATCCTCCTCAAAGATACAAAAAGTTTAGGGGAAGATACCATTGAGAAATTACCGACCAGACATAAGGTCAATGGATGAAAATCACTAAACGAAAGGGGCGCGCGTCGGTTACTGTCCCGTCAATAGGCTCCATCACTAACATTAAGTACTTATGCGATTAGTTGATTGGTGCTCTTTTCCTCCCTTTATGGGAGGTTTTTTAATGGACATAAAGCAAAAAATATTGTATAATAAAATAGAAAAGTAAAAGGTATAATTATTTTATGAAACCAAAAAGAAGTAAAGAGTATAAGAAAATGATGCGAAAGTATAAAAAGTCTATTCGCACAAAAGCAAAAGAGATGAGTCAATGTCCATGGGACTATGGATATGCTGTTGATATCTTTATGGAATATGTCCGTTTCATGCGGGATTTCTATACACTTGGTGAAAATGTTTGGCAAGTTGAAGAAAGCAAAAATGAAATTATTGAGAGCTTAAATAAAGTTCTTTCTCTTTATGAAGATTTGGAAAAGATTGATGATAAATATATTGTCTTTTGTGAAAGAGATGATATTGAAAAATATCTTAGACAAGGTTTCCACTTACAACGTGAACAACCAACAATGTTAAATCATTACTACCTTACTTTGCTTGAAGATGTAAAAGAAAACACAACAGCTCTCAATAGAGAATATAATGAAATTAGACATGATATCTTCCGAATTATCGAAAGAGACATCAAGAAATGGTGGGATTAATTATGGAATATACTTGCGAAATTACACAACCAATGGATGTTTTAGCTTTAATCGCTAGAGACCCAGGTGAACTAGTATTTGTTATTGATAGCGAAGGATATGAAGAATATCTTGCTACTTATGATACATTAAAAGAATTTGGTGAAGAAAATCCTACTGTGGTTTATAACCCAAAAGAATTTCATCAAATAAAAAATTACTTCAAAGGAGTAAAAAGATATTATGAAAATCGTAATAAATAATGGTTATGGCGCAATCAGTCCTGAAAGTGACGAACTACGCCGCGATCCAAAGTTTATTGAAGATGTTGAATCTGGCCGCTTTGTAGGTCGTGAAACTGATGCCTGGGGTTCAGTAGAAACATTAAGAGTTGTTGAAATTCCTGATAATGCTACTGATATGATGATCGTTAATTATGATGGTGTTGAAGGTGTATTATATGTTATTGATGGTATGATACATTATACACCTGATGATAATGATTTTAAAAGAATTTTCTCTTTCTAAAGAAAGGCTAAATAACTTATGATGACAATGATTTTATGTTGGGTGCTATATTCTAAAGGAATTATTGGTGTAGCTCTTCCAATTATTACTACTGTCTTCTTTGGATTAGAAATATTATGCGGAGCTTCTGTCGTTAATAAACGAATTAGCGAGGATGAATAAAGCGGAAAATTTCTTGACAAAGACTTAAAATTAAATTATAATTATTATAGAAAGTATAGGAGAATAAACAAATGAACGGAATACTTTGTATGCAATCCAAGCAATTTAGACGCTCAAGTAGTGTTTATTTTTCTGTGCTGGCTAAATAACAAGGTCTAATCAATTTAAAGGACGAATACCGCTGGCACATACCAGCGGTTTTTATTTTGGCACTGTGCCTGAGAAGCCGAAGGGGCGGAGCTGCAACCTCCGTAATATCATCGTTGGTGCAAATCCAACCAGTGTCTCCATATACTCCCATAGCTCAAAGGTCAGAGCGCTCGCCTTATAAGCGAGATATTGTGGTTCAAGTCCACATAGGAGTACCAACAAGCGCAACCTAGGTGGCCCGGGCTGATCTTCGGTGTGAGTATTCTAGATAGTTCGATTCCTCATTGCGCTCCATATAGGGGTATAGTCTAATTGGTAAAACAACGGGCTTTGAACCCGTATCTTGTCTAGGTTCGAGACCTAGTACCCCTACCATATGCCAGTATTGTCCGGTGACGACGGACGTCTCATAAGCGTTCTAGGGTGGTCCGACTCCACCTGCTGGTACCAAAGTAAAAAACCATAGACAAAGCTAAAAAGATATGGTATAATATATATGTAAAGAAAGGAATAGTTATGATTTACATTATTAGCGACACGCACTTCAATCATAAGAATATTATTACTTATGAAAATAGGCCATTTAATTCTATTGAAGAAATGAATAATGCAATGATTAAGCGCTGGAACTTAGTAGTAAAGCCTAATGATATTGTCTATCATCTTGGTGATGTAGGACTTGGTCAAGAAAGTTTACTCAAAGAAATTATTCCTTCTCTTAATGGACATAAAATTCTTGTCCGCGGCAATCATGATAAGAAGTCAAAAAATTTCTACCTTGATTGCGGTTTCGAAGAAGTAAGACCTTCATTCATCGAAGAACACGATGGAGTAAAAATCTTCTTCTCACATCAACCAGACACACGCCCAGGTAATCAACACGATACCTATGATATGCACTTTTATGGGCATGTTCATTCAAAGGGAGCTAACGCCTCCTTCCCAACAATTAGTCGTGATGGTGCTTGTCTTTGTGTAGAACGATGGGATTACACACCTGTTGAACTTAATAAAGTAATTAAAATGTGTAAAAATAGTGGAATCCATAGTGATTCTATCTAATGGCCTCGTAGCTCAGCTGGTAGAGCGAAGGACTGAAAATCCTTGCGTCGGCAGTTCAACCCTGTCCGTGGCCACCAATGCCCTTGTGGTGGAATTAGTAGACACGTACGTTTGAGGGGCGTACGGCAGAAATGTCGTGTGAGTGCAAGTCTCACCGAGGGCACCAAATGCCGGAATGCTGGAATGGTATACAATGCTCGCTTAGAACGAGTAGTTTGGGAGTTCGAATCTCTCTTCCGGTACCATATACTTCCATAGCATAATAGTAATGCAACTAACTCTTAATTAGTGGATTCGGGGTGCAAGTCCTCGTGGGAGTACCAAGCGCCCTTGGAAATCTTCGGATTGACCCATGAAAGCTCGTCGTCTTTGAACAAATGAGAAAGGCAAAACTATGCGTTTGTAGCTCAGGGGTAGAGCACGTGACTTTTAATCTCGGGGTCGAACGTTCGATTCGTTCCAGACGCACCAAATGGAAAACTAAGCCTAATGGTAAGGCAGCGGTTTGCTAAACCGTGAGTACTCGGGTCTCCCGGGGTCTCAGTTCAAGTCTGAGGTTTTCCGCCAAATGGAGAGTTGTGATAATTGGTAGTCGGGCTGTCTTGAAAACAGTTGCGCTTCAGGGCGTTTAGGGTTCGAGTCCCTAACTCTCCGCCATATACCCCGTTAGCTCAGTTGGAGTAGAGCGTTTGGCTACGAACCAAAAGGTCGAGGGTCCGAGTCCTTCACGGGGTGCCAAATACCCACATAGCTCAGTTGGAATTAGAGCAAGGGATTTCTAATCCCTGGGTCGAGGGTTCGAGTCCTTCTGTGGGTGCCAAGATAATTAGGAGGTGGTAGTATGACCTTTATAGATATTAAAACAAATAAAAAAGTCACAATAATAAAAGAAGTAAACGCTACTACTGTGCGGGTTAAAAGAGCTACTGATGGAGTAGAATATAACGTTCCTAAAAATGAACTAAGGAAACAATCAAGATAGGCGGAAAAAGTTCTTGCCTATCTTTTAATAATTTATTATACTTATTTAGATAAGGAGATTATATGATTACTTTAAGAGAATTTCTTAAAATGATTAAATACGAACACTATCGTATATATCAGCCAAACAGAGATTGTTTGATTTTTGAATCATACCTTAAAGTGCATAGTCCCTATACCTTTGATGGTAGTTTAAGAATACAACATGATTATTATGCTAATAATGATTATTGCGATTTAGTTTACTTTAAACATGATATTGAAATTGATGAAGAAACAGAAAAATTTTTAAATGAGTTCGGTGATATGGAAGTTTTTAGTGTAGAATGCGCTAGTTTTAGACCAATGAAATGTTTTAAAGATGAAAAAGGCAATCTACAAATTGAATATGTTAGAGATAAATATCGTACTGAAAGTGATTATATTGAATGTTTTAATATATTTATTGCACCATATAATGCTAAACATAGCCGTGGTTGTAGTTTATGTTGGCATAGCCGATGGAATAATAATAACCACCAACCTGATGAAGATGATATCGAATGTAAGAATTGTCCTAACTTTAAGAAGTAGGATTTTCTTGACAGCTCGAGCTTAATTTGCTATACTAATATTAATAGATGGATGCGTCTATCTATTTTTATTATAAGGAGAAAAGAAATATGAAAAACTTAAGAAAACTAGCAGTTTCCTTAATTGCGATTCTTGGATTAGCTGGTTGTACTGTAAGTGGTTCACCTTCTAAAAGCTCCGGATCTTCAGCTTCCTCTGCTGATAGTTCCAGTGTTACTAGTGGAGAGTCATCAAGTGCATCAGGTTCAAGTAGCATACCAGGAAGCTCATCAAGCTCATCTACGAGCTCAGAAGAACAAGTAATTAGCTATACTGCTGCAGAAGCAATTGATGCTGTTGCTGGTATTATGACAGAAGCTTTTGGCCAAACAGTTACTGCAAAACACAATGCAAATGGTGATTATATTGTTTTAAACTTTGGTGCGACTGAAGCAAGTACCATTAAAGGATATTGTAGTTATTTTATTCCAGAAGGTTTTGAACTTGTTGTTGATTGGGCTGAAGACTCATTTGATGATGGAACACCAGTTGAATATACTATCTATGTATGTGGTGATATTGCTCTACAGTATGCTGTTTACGCTGTTTCTGGCTATGAAGGTGAAGAAGCTGATTACAATGGGCTTTACTTACAAATTGATGCCTATTCAATTGCGTAATAATGAAAAGACCTACATAAAAAAGAATTAATTTATTAGAGCAAACTAAAAGACCTCAATTGAGGTCTTTTTATTGTAATGATTTTTCTAATTCATTTATTTCAGCACGATATGCACGACGCAAGTCACGAATTGAAGCATACTCTTCTTCAGTTAATTCGCCTTCTGCAAATTTAACTGCTTTATAATCTGTCGAATAAAGAAGACCTTTTAATTCATTAATACGTTTTTCAATATTTCGTTTTCTTAATTCTTCTTCAGTATAAGGAATATAGATATCAATTTCTTCATCGTAATCTTCTGCAGGTTTTGCTTCGATACCTGGAACATCAATTATCCATTCAACATCTTTTCCACCATTTGGATATTCAGCAACAACTTCATAATGACCTTGTTCTTCAACTCCTTCTACTGCATCAATGTGGTGATGAATTGTTGAAGATTTTAAATATCCTAATTCTTCACTAAGTTCTGACAAATTAAGCTCTTGAGTTTTTTCTTGATTATAAATTTTTTTCATAACTTACTCCCTATGCTGTACGCTTTCACATATATACTACTAAATATGGTGGCATGTTATTATGTGCGCCACCACCACCAGAACCAAGAATTCCCATGTTTAATCAACCTGGATTTACTGACAAACCACTATTACCAGACCCATTAGCACCATTACTATTTCTAGCTATTCGATATGCATCTGTCCCAATACGTTGATCATAAATATATCCACCATGATCATGGTACGGCATTTCATTTGTTGTTAATG
>Ga0310690_10008092_pt1 | contig 13406 bp, 23 predicted proteins | sample AusTroGonzalo_MG_2_FD_207661 | JGI IMG/M metagenome (GOLD analysis project Ga0310690, IMG submission 207661) | Bovine rumen microbial communities from tropical cattle in Woodstock, Queensland, Australia - Gonzalo_04 (v2) (version 2) | ecosystem: Host-associated > Mammals > Digestive system >... | reverse complement strand
CATCATTGTGAGTTCTTCCTTGGTGGGGGTAAAGGGGAGAGTTTCGATATATTTTTCGATGAACTCCGCGCGCTCTGTGCGGAGAGATATTTGCCAGTTAAGATTTAAGCGGTTTTGAGCCATTTTTATACTCCTTATATATATAATTTTACCTTAATTATATTATATATGGATTTGGTGAAAAAATCAAATTTTCGGGAGAGGGAGGAGAGATTTTTTGAAGAAAAAGTGGATTCGAAAATTTCGTTTCGGGGGAAATTGTAGCCAGGGCCGCGGTTGGGTGGCGGTCGGGTTTCGGCATTTCCCAAAACTACACCCCGCAAACGCAATAAATTAGGGCATTTCAGGGTTCCAGAACCCGCAAACGCAATAAATCCAGGCATCCCGGGACTTGAGATCCCGCAAACGCAATGAAATAAGGCATTTCAGGACACGGAAGAAATTCTTTTCGATTATGTCTGAAATTTGATATCGAATGTCTGAAATATGATAAACTTTCGTACCCCATAGGTGTATTATGATGTCAACAGCAAGGAACAAACCAAACAAAAATTCAAACCTTGCGGAAAGTGTGATAATATGAAGTACGAAAACGGAATGACTGTAACTGAACTTATCGAGTGGAAGATTAACGAACTCGAAAGCAAGGCTAAGTTGACTAAGGCTGAGGCTGAAAGGCTCTCAAAGGCTAAGTACACCTATGCCAACCTGAAGGACGATGGACGCATTGGCAAGTGCTTTGAACTCCTGTTCGTTAGCGATAAGTCAACCAAGAAGGCTGTATCCGCTCAGGGTAAGGTAGATAATTACTTCTACCTTGACGGCAAGAGGTATCCCGTTGAATATAAAATCAACGGCGGTAGAATTGAAAGCCTTTTCAAGCACATCAAGCCCGACACCAAGTATATCGTATATGCTATGGAGTACACCACAAAGGTAACAACCAAGAAGGACGGCTCCAAGTCGGGCGGTGAGTTGAGAACTGTTAACCCTGTAATCCTCAAGGTGTCGGACTTCCTCAAGGTTATCGAAACCCTCAATGCCTGGAAGGTACTCACCAAGGAAGGTATCAAGGAAAGGGCGGTTCAGGGAGATAGCAAGAAGTTGTGGAAGGTGCTCAACCTCTACCCCATCACCTTCAATCCCAACAACCACTACACCTCAGAGGACTTCGAAGATATCGAACTCTTCTGAGGGGGGAAACCCCCTCACCCTTCGGGGTGAGGGTGGTAACCTAAACCAAATCAAATCAAATACACCTATGGAGGAAATGAAAATGAAAATTACAGTTAAGGCTATCGACACCAACGGCAAAGCTTATTCGGAAATCGTTACAGATACAGTCAAGCACCCTACAATGATGTCAATTAGGAAGTTCGTATGGTATGTAGTTGACTGCTATGAAGATAAGGTTAGAATTGATGTTGAGTGGAACTGTGAAGATAACGCGTTCTTCACTCACATGGAAATCACCTACAGCGGAAAGTGGTATCTGACCTATGTAGAGGACGAGTTCTTCTGTGATACAGCGGTAGAGTTCGATACAAAAGAAGAGTTAATGGAGTTCGTTAAGGATATCCTCAACAACCTTGATGTTACAGATAGAGCAATGAGGGAGTGGGACTAACCCACTCCACACCCTAACGAAAGGAGCAAACAAAATGTTTATAGTAGCAAGTATATTAGTATCTGTTCTGATTTGTTTATTACAGATGTCAAGATAAGAGGGCGGCGAAAGCCGCCGCTTTTATTTGTCCGGATTTTTTTCGTACGTATCGATTAGTTTGATAGTCAAACTATTTTTTCGTACGTCTAACGTACGAAAAGGGTGTTGCTTTTTCCCAAAAAGAGTTTATAATAAAGTTATCAAAACAAGGGAGGAACCCAAAATGAAAATCATTTTCAAAGACGCAAAAGAAGTAGAAATCAAAGATTTAAAAAACGGTGTGGCTTTCGTTGACCCCGAAATCGATGACTGCACGGTATTCATCAAGGTACGTCCTAACCTCGAGCTTGAAATCAAAACTGATGTGGACTACGTAGGTAAGGAATACACCAGCTTCGCTATAGACCTCTACACCGGAGAGCTTTACGGCTTCGACGACGAGGACAAGGTTATTCCTGTAGAAATCGAAGCTACAGTAACAAGATAAGGAGAGGGGAAAGAAATTTCCCCAAAATCTCTTTTTTCGTACGTCTAACGTACGAAAAGACAGTTGCATTATTCCCGTAATATGTTATAATTATAATATCAAAAGAAAGGAAGTAAGACTTATGTTGATAGAGAACTTGTGGGAAGAAACAATGGACGTACTGAAGAAGTACGCACACACCTGGGACGAGGTCGACTTCGTAATCCTTGATGGGCAGTGCTGCATCACTAAGGAAAACTTCGAAGAGGTCGCGCGCAATACCAACTATGACGCTGGCTACGGCGACATCGAAATCCGCACCGACCTGATAATTATGGGCTGGAACTGGTGGCTGGAGAGAAGAGAGTATGACGGTATGGAATGGTGGGTTCTTAAAACCAAACCTTATATTCCCAACACTTTTCAGAAAATTACAAGCTTGAAAAATTGGGAAGAGGACGAATAGTCCTCTTTTTTCCATAAATATTTTTCGTACGTTATATGTTCGAAAAAATCTTGCAATCTTTTTTGAATTTGGTATAATAGAATTATCAAAAGAAGGGAGAATTTCCTAAAATGAACGAAGAAACTTTAAAACTAATTGGTAAGATTATAGGAACAATATATGAGATTTTTTTAATTGCTTTGATAGTTATGTATCTTTGGAATTATCTCATGCCAGTAATTTTCGGTTTGACGACATTAACTTATTTTCAGTCGTGGTGTCTGATAATTTTGGCGAGGTATTTATTTGGTCATCCTTATCATATCAAAGATAAAAAAGAAGAGGGAGAATAATTCTCCCAATTTCTAAAAATTTCGTACGTCTATCGTACGAAAATTCTTGAATTTTTTCTTGCAATTTTCCGGGCGTATGATATAATTAAACTATCAAAAGAAAGGAGTTATCCGAAAATGACACTCAAAAAATTCTTCAAACTCGAAAGTCCTTACAAGTTCGAATGGAATGATTTAAGGTGCTTCATTACTGTAATCAATGTTATGTTGATTATGACCTACGGGCTGTCAATCTCTTGGTTTGGTTTGTTCGTGGCACTCGTAGGAGTAGTAAAGGACTTGACAAAGGACAGAAGGATTAACGGGCTCCTTATGCACCTTGCTAATGCGGCTTTGAATATCTATTTTTTGTGGATTTTGTATAGATAATCAAAGCTGGGCGGAAAAACTTCCGCCCAAACTTCCTGGAATTTCGTACGTCTTACGTACGAAAAAAAAATTTGCAAGTCGGAAAATTTATGGTATAATTAAAGTATCAAAAGAAAGGAGAAAAAAAGAATATGAAAATTGAAGCAATTTCATCAACCACTTTTGCAAACATTGAAGAAGGCGAATGTTTTCGTGAGGAAGAAGGTTCAAACCTTTTTATGCGTATTGAGGTAGACCACGAACTTACTTCTACTCCCGACGAAGATGATAATACCTATGGTCTTGCAGTAAATCTTAAAGACGGTGGAGTTATTTGGTTCTATAAGGATACTCCAGTAATAAAGATAGATGCAAAAATTACTTATTAATTTCATGCGCGACTTCATAGAAAATTATGAGGTCGCGCGCAATCTAAGAAAATTTCGTACGTCTATCGTCCGAAAATTCCGGAAATTTATCTTGCAATTTCCAGGAGATATGTTATACTTAAACTATCAAAAGGAAAGACGGAAACAAAAAGTCAACGAAAAAAAAGTTAAAAAAAGGTGTTGACAAACCGAAAACCTTATGATACAATAAAGATACAAAAGGAAGAAACAGTAACTTCCTTGCGTAAATAAAAACTTTGTTGCCAACTACATAAGTGTTGGAGAAAGAGGTCAAATATGGCTGAGAAGATTACTGAGAGAGAGTTCCTCGCAAGCATCAAGGCAGGAGCAACCATCACCGCAGAGCAGGAGGCTATCGCAACCGCTCGCATCGCCAAGCTCGACGAGAGGAACGAGAAGAGGAAGTCCAAGCCCTCTAAGACTGCCGAGGCTAACAAGCCTATCAAGGAGAGCATCGTGGCTCTCATCACCGAGAAGGGTGTCGGCATCGCTTCCTCGGTAGCCGAGGAACTCGGCATCACCACTCAGAAGGCATCTGCCCTCCTCGTACAGCTCGCCAAGGAAGGCGCGCTCGAAGTCGGAGAGGTCAAGGTTCCGAAGAAGGGAAAGGTCAAGGCTTACAAGCTCGCGACCTCCGAGGAGTAATCGGAAAAGGCGGAGTAATCCGCCTTTTTTCTTCGACCGGTTTTTCGTACGTCATACGTACGAAATAAATTTGACTTTTTGAAAAATTTGTGGTATAATTTTAGTATAAAGAAAAAAGAAAATTTAATTCTTCCCAAAATTAAAGAGGAAAAAATTATGACAAATTATAATTTACTTACAGTTTACATTTCAAAAAATGTTCAGGACAGAGAGTATCACGTCTTTACAGAAGACAGAATGATAAATGATATTTATCCGTTTAGTACAAATCTTTTTGATATTATGAATGAGATTAAAAACGATTATGAGAATGATAGTAGGTCAGTTACATTCGTAGTTACTGGGGGATTTTAACGTCCCTCCGAGTTTTTTCGTACGTCTAACGTACGAAAATTTCCAGGTCCGGGTATTGCAATTTTTTTCAAAGGTGATATAATTAAACTATCAAAAGAAAGAAAGGAAGTGAACCAAATGACTATTAACTTCGATATGGACGGAACTTTGGTAGACCTTTATGGTGTAGAAAATTGGCTTCCTATGCTTCGTGCGGAAGATACGACACCCTACGAAATCGCAAAGCCCCTTGTCAATTTCAGCCATCTCGCCCGCCTGCTCAATAGGCTCATCGACAACGGCGACACGGTCAACATCATCAGTTGGACTTCAAAGGGTGGCTCGCCTGAGTACAACGAAAGAGTGGCTCAGGTCAAGCGTGAATACCTCGCAAAGCACCTGCCCTCCGTCAAGTTCTCCAACATCTTCGTAGTACCCTACGGCACTCCGAAATATGAAATCGCAAAGGGTATCCTGTTCGATGACGAGGACAAGAACCGCAGGGATTGGAGAACCCACAACGGCACCTACAGCTTCGACGAAACCGACATCATTAGGATTTTGAAGGCTCTCCTGTGAGAGCCTCACCTTTCCCGAATATTTTTTCGTACGTCTTACGTACGAAATCTAGTTTGACAAACAATTCCCAAAATTATATAATTTAGATATCAAAAGAAAGGAAGGAATAAAAAATGTATATCGTAGACGAAAGAACAGAAGACACAGTAGTTTTTAAGGAATTGCGCGGAGGCGAATGTTTTATACCGTGTGATTTTGATGACGAACCAGTTTTTATTAAAGTAGGTTTTAACGAAACTAATAATTCTATTGACGAAAGTGAGGGTTGGATTGGCGTAGATTTAAGTGATGGCGCATTGTATTCTTTTAACGGTAATGATAAAGTAATAAAAGTTAATACAAAACTAATCCTTAGAAATTGAGGGAGATTTTTTCTCCCCAAGGTTATGTTTTTTCGTACGTCTAACGTACGAAAAAGTCGTTGACTTTCCGGGAATTGATGTTATAATTAAATTATCAAAAGAAAGAAAGAAGGTACTCAATATGACCGTTAAGTTTACAACCGCAACCACAAAGGTTATCCGTGAGTGGTTAAAGGCGCGCGGTATCAACACAAGCGCCCGCCTGTTCCCTAACGAAAGTGCTGAACTTGAGTATGACGCGGAGAACAACTACATCAGAGTGCCTGGGCTCTATGATGGTTGCCTTGACGACATCTTCGTCGCTTGGCTCAAGGCTCACGGGCTCAAGGACAACTTTGGCGTAATCGCCCTCTCAATTCTCCACGAGGTCGGACACGCCGTAACCTGCAAGTATTTCACAGACGAGGAGTGGCTTGAGTGCGCTACTATCAAGGAAATCCTCTACAAGAAAGAGGACGCTACAGACGAGGAAATGGGAAACCTCTATTGGAATGTCCCTGATGAATACGCTGCAAATATGTGGCTGATAATGTTCGCAAACAACTTTCCCACAAGGGTTAAGGAACTTTCCGAAAAAATCAAGGCAACGGTAACAATGGGAGAATAAAATTCTCCTATTGTTTCCCGAAATTTTTCGTACGTCTTACGTACGAAAAAGTTCTTGCAATTTTCCGGGAGGGTGATATAATAGAGTTATCAAAAGAAAGGAAACTACCCAAAATGAACATTGTAGTATTCGACACGGAAACAACAAACTTGGAAAAACCCTTTTGCTATAATATAGGGTATACTATTGTCAACACTGACACATACGAAACGCTTGTAAAACGCGACTATGTAGTGGAACAGGTATGGCACAACCCTATGCTTTTCACAACGGCTTACTACGCTGATAAGCGTGAAAAGTATGTTGCCGCTATGCGTTCGCGCAAGGCGATTATGGCAAAGTATGGACACATTTGTCAAGCTATGATTAGGGACTTTATCAAGTACAATGTCGAGGGCGCATATGCTTTTAACTCACCCTTTGACGATAAGGTATTCACTTATAATTGTGAGTGGTTTAAGTGTAATAATCCGTTTGATAATATGCCGATTTTCGATATTCGCGGATATGTCCATAACTTTATTGTTGACGATAAGTATAAGTCTTTTTGCGAGGACTACGGATATTTTACCGATAGTGGTAACTATTCCACAACCGCGGAAACAGTCTATCGTTACATTACGGGTAACACGGACTTTATCGAGGACCACACCGCATTAAGTGATAGCGAAATTGAGAGCGCAATTCTTTTAAAGTGTATCGACAATGGCGCAATTATCAACACTCCGTATGAGGTTAGGCGTTCTATCACGCGCGAGGTCGAAAAGACTTTATCACTCACGGATAGAAACGGTGAGATTTACGAATTTCCTTATAAAAGGATAAGAGTAAACAAGGACAAAACAGAAATTGTTTTGAAATAAAAATTGAGGGGAGAAAATTTCTCCCCAAAATTTCCCGGAATATTTTTCGTACGTCGGGCGTTCCCAAAATTTTCGTACGTCTAACGTCCGAAAAATATCATTTCCGGGTATTGCATTTCAAAATATTTCTGTTATAATTAAAGTATCAAAAGAAAGGAAGTGATTAAAAATGACAACTTCAAAAGCAAATCTCAACGAAGCAATCCGCACAAAGTACATCGACTTAGTAAAGGATTTCCTGGAAAAGTCGGGCGAGGAAGTCCTCGTAACTGGCTCCAACGAAATCGCGCTCCCTTGCGTTGACACCGAGGGAAACGAGAAGTTCATCGTGCTGACTTTCAAGGTCCCGACAGGCACGAGGGCGGGTGAAGCCTACAACGGTTACTACGAAGCCGAGGACTACAAGGCGCACCTCGCCGAAAAGGAAGCTAAGGCTAAGGCTAACGCGGAAAAGAAAGCGCGCAAAATCGAAGCCGATAAAAAGGCGCGCGAGGAAAAGGCGAGGCTTAAAGCCGAAGCCGAGGGGAAGTAATTCCCCTTTCCTTTCGGTTTTTTCGTACGTCTTACGTACGAAAAAGTATTTGCACTTTCCGGAAAATGTAGTATAATTAAATTATCAAAAGGAAAGGAAAACGAAAAATGAATTACAAATTTAATATAAATCATATGGTAAAAGTTAAGTTAACTAATTATGGCGAAAAAATTCTTGATACCCATCTTAAAATGTATGAAAAATATATGCCCCTTAAATATATTGATGTCTATAAAACAGACGAGTTAGGATATAAAACTTTTCAGTTATGGGATTTAATGAATATCTTTGGTGTATATATATGCCCAGGCGCACCCATATGTTTTGAAAATAATGAAATTATTTTCAACGAGAAAGATTTAGAATAAAATTTTCTTTATATAGATTTCTTTCTTTTGATTACGGGAAGGGTATCCAACCCTTCCCAAATCAAAAGGTAGAAAATTTCGTACGTCTAACGTACGAAAAAATAAAAACCGGGTCTTGTATTCTCAAAATTATATGGTATAATTAAATTATCAAAAGAAAGGAAACGAAAGTTATGGCAAACGAAATTTCAAAGGACATTATCAAACCCCTTAACGAGTGGTTATGGAAGAACGGTTTCGTTACAACTTGTATCTACTATGAGGAAGGTGTGCTTCAGTACAACCCTGCTTCAGATGAAATCCGTATCCCTACCGAGTACGATGACGAGCCTGATAGATTACTTATGAAGTGCCTTCGCAAACTCGGCTTGAAGAAGAGGTTCAAAGGTTTCACAATGTCTATCCTTCACGAGCTTGGACACGCGCAGACTTTGGACTTGTTCACAGACAAAGAGAGTAGGAAATGTGATAAGATTAAAGAGGATTATCAGGACACCATAGACGAAAATAGTGACGATTACTATCTCGAGTATTGGAAGGTCAAAGACGAGTATGCGGCGAATAGTTGGGCGGTTATGTATGCAAACTGTTTTCCGAAGAAGGTCAAAGAGTTAGCAAAAATAATTGAAGAAAATGTAAACTTTGGGTAAACTTTTTACCCAATTTTTACACGGGATTTTTTTCGTACGTCTAACGTCCGAAAATTCCAGGAATTTCCGGGAATTTTTTTCAAAAAAGTATTGCAATCTAATTTCTATATGGTATAATTAAATTATCAAAAGAAAGGAAATGAAAAAAATGAGTTCAAAAAAGTATTACTTGGTTCTTGATGTAGAAACCGCAAACTCAACAGAGGACGCCCTTGTTTATGACTTGGGTTATGTGGTCTGCGACAAGAAGGGCAACATCTATGAGGCTGATAGTTTCATAGTATCCGACATCTTCTTCAAAGAGGCTGACCTGATGAAGTCCGCCTACTACGCAACGAAGATACCGAAGTACCTTGAAGGTATTAAGGCGCGCGCCTTCAATGTAGTAACCTTCAAGCAGGCTCGTGAGCAGTTGCTCAATGCTATGAAGAAGTACAAGGTCGAAGCGGTCTGTGCCTACAACGCAAACTTTGACTACACCGCCCTCAACACCACGCAGAGATGGCTCACAAAGTCCAAATACCGCTACTTCCTGCCCTACGGCACAAAGGTCTACTGCATTTGGCACATGGCTTGTCAGTTAATCTGCACACAGAAGGCATACATCAAGTTCTGCCTGGAGAACGGTTTTGTAAGCCCGAGCGGTAACATCAAGACAAGTGCGGAAACCGTCTATGCCTATATGACAAATGATGTGGACTATGACGAAAACCACACAGGCCTTGAAGATGTGCTTATCGAAACAAAAATCCTTGCGAAGTGTTTTGCTCAGCACAAAGCGATGGACAAATCCATCAACAGATTTTGTTGGAGGATACCGCAGTCCAAAGCAAAAGAAATTGAAAAGACAGAGGGGAAGTAATTCCCTTTTGTCAAGGCGTTTTTCGTACGTCTTACGTACGAAAAATTAAAAACCGGGTATTGATTTTCTCAAAAATTCCGTTATAATAAAAGTATCAAAAGTAAAGGAGATAAAAAGTTATGGCAACATCAAAAGCAACTCTTAACAATGAGGTTCGTGAAAAGTACATCAAGGCAGTTTCCGAGTTCCTTACAGGAACAGGCGAAGAGGTACTCGTCACGGGGTCAAACGAAATCGCCCTGCCCTGCGTAGACTCTGAGGGTAACGAAAAGTTTATCGTTCTCACCTTCAAGGTTCCTACGGGTGAGAGGGGCGGAGAGCCTTACAACGGATACAATGAGGCGAGCGACTACGCCGCCCATGTAGCCGAGAAGGCGGAGAAGGCGAAGGCCGCCGCAGAGAAGAAGGCCCGCAAGATTGAGGCCGACAAGAAGGCCCGTGAAGAGAAGGCCCGCCTCAAGGCAGAGGAGAAGGGAGAGTAATCTCCCTTTTCACTCACCGTTTTCGTACGTCATACGTACGAAAACCGGGTTGAAGTTTGGGTAGTTTGTGGTATAATAAAACTATCAAAGAGAAAGGAAGAAGAAAAAATGAAATGCCCTTATAGAAAAATCAAAGAAACAAAAGATAACCTTATCATAGAACACTTTACCGAGTGTTATGGAAAAGAATGTCCTTTTTATGAGGAAGCTTATGGCATAAATAAAGAGGACTGCGCGAAAGCAAGAGAAGATGGGGGTATGAACTAAAATGGAACACGGCGAAAATAAATTTGTAGAATATCTCCCCTATGTGGGCGGAACGGAAATTTCTTCAAAGGAAGAACTCCTAAAACACTTTGAAAGTTTTCTTGACTTTCCCGAGCACGACGGTATTTTTATCGTGAGGTGGAAAGAAAACGACACTTTCGAGAATAGATACTCACTTGACGAGTACATCAAACAAATCCATAGAGGAGAAGAAATAAGAAAAGAAAAGGGAGAATAAATTCTCCCTTTTTTATTGTCCGATTTTTTTCGTACGTCTATCGTCCGAAAAACTATTTGACTTTCCGGGTTCCCAATATTATAATAAAGTTGTAAAAAGAAAGAAAGGAAGAAAGAAAATGAAAAAAGTAAATAGGGTTGAAGAAGCAAAAGCAACAATCGACAATGATATAATGAGTGATTTAATCTTCTATTTCTATGAATACAGAGAAGAAAGACAGAAATGGGCTGAAACTTTCAAGGAAGTCTTTTGTAATACAGTAGACAAACTTGTTAAAGACATGGAAGAGTTGGAAGAGGAGGACGAATAATATGGAAGTCTATACTTATAAAGTAAAGTTTGGAGAGTTCAAAGGAAAAATTCTCAAGTCATATGAAAATAGACACCATGTAATTGGAGTAACAGGGCCGTGGGTTCTTTGCTTTGATGAAAATTGGAAAGAGTATGTTATATTTTATAGTAACTTGGAAGATGTGAGGGAAGATTAAATCTTCCCTTTTCTTTTGCCGAAATTTTTTCGTACGTCTATCGTACGAAATTTTTTATTTGTCAAATTTTCCCGATAATTGAATTTTTTCGTACGTCCGCAAATTTTGGTCGGTGTCAAATTTTACCACCAAATCCCGGCCTGTCAAATTTTCATATAAGCTGAAGCTGCACCGGCGGCTGTCAAATTTTCACGGAGCTGGTAGCTCCGCCCCTGTCAAATTTTAATTACACTGAAGCTGCGGCCGGCCCGAAAATTTGACAGCTGGAGCTGTCAAATTTTCACCGGGCGTCCAAGCTGGACAAGTAAGGGACTTACTTGGCGCCGGCCACTATGAAATTCCATGATAACGGGCGCAGTCTATGCCGGATTTCTGCGCCCAAAATTTGACTTTTAATCTAATCTGTGAAATATATTTATATTTATATTTCCCCTTTTATTATACCCCAATTTTAAAAAAATTTCAAATTTCTTTTGCAGTCCAGGCATAAAAAAATCCGGCCATCTCCCATAATTCGGAGACGACCGGCGCAAACTACACCCAAAAAAAGAACAGGGAGTGGATTACTCCACTCCCCGCTTATCAAAAGAAAGGTAGAACGGAACTGTCGTGTTCAGTCGGCTCACTCAGGGTCTGCTGCGTTCTCTGTGAGAGCGTAACCTCTCTGAGTACCCTTACCCTTTACCTTGATGTCAGCCTTGTAGACCACACCATCCTCGATGAGACCCTTGAGGAGGGAAGGGATTGCCTGAGGCTTAATATCAACACCAGCCTCTGCGATGAGGGTAGATGCTGTCTTGGGCTCGGCAGTAATAACTGCAAGGATTGCTTCACGGATAGGTGCCTTCTCGGCTTCCTTAGCAACTGCCTTCTCTGCTGCCTTAACCTTGCGTGCCTCGTTTGTCTTGTCGAGCTTCTCGATTGCTGCGGTAGCGAATGCTGTAAGCTCCTCGGAAATGCCTGCTTCGATAACTGCTGTGTAGAACTCTCTGTTTGTCATCTTGATGTCTGCCATAATCTTCCTCTTTCTCGTGTAGGCCACGACCCATTTAACTTTTATTTTTTTTCATAAGGGGAGTTTAGGATTTCTTCCCTTACCTTTTACACTTATAGTATAACAGTTTTTTCAAGAAAAATCAAATTTTCTTTTCTTCCTTTTCCCGGAACGAACCACCGGTTCGGTTCGTGGTAACTGTAGACCAGCGCATTTTTCTCAGGGCGACTAATGCGCAACGCTATCGCTCGTTCTATTACGCCCGGAACGAGACGGGTAGGTGGGCTACTAAGGCCCGCTAGTAAGGAGGTAATGCGATGATGAACCAAGAGGTTCTGATGATTTCCTTTTCCTTACTTTTCATACTTATATTATATAGAAAATTTATAGAAAAATCAAAATTTGGGCGGTGTTTTCCAGGATTTTTTGGCGCGCCGGATTTTTTCTAGAAAAATTTTGGAGAATTTTTGGAAAATTTCGGAGAAGAAAAAATTTCCAGAAAAAATAAAATTTGCAAACTGCCGAAATTTGGCGCTGGTACCATCTCTACCCATATCTGTACCCCTATCCGTGGAAAATCGATGGAACGGTTTGTCACAACACAGGGTCTATATCATAGTATAAGCCGGATCTCATCGCTTGATGTGTTCTTCTTACACCAAATAGCTTCCGGTCTCTATCACCCTCAGCTACCATTCTCCGCTATCCAACCTACCAAAATCCCGCTCCGCTATCCATTCTTCGCTCTCCCGACCTACGCCCTATTCTTATATGCCTTACGTACTCGCCCTGTGTACTTACTGTTCGCCCTCCCCCACTTCCCTTACCTACTCCTCTACCCATAGACCTATCGGTCTAGACCTAAGGCTTACGCCCTATTCTTATATACTATTCTTATACGCTCGGCGTAGTCGTTCTGCGTACTAACTTTTCGCTCCGCCAAAGCGCTTCGCGCTATGGCTCTCACGAAAATCTCGCTAGTCGCTTCGCGACTGCTCGTATCGATTGAACTGATTGGGTTCGCTAGAACCTATATATTATATATATTAGTTCTGCTTACATATTAAATGTAGATTTTTCAAAGAGTTTCTAGAATTTTTTGGTGACTTTAATACTACCTGAAATTTTCACTCTTTCTGCTATCCCATAATTCATAGACTGCGCCAGCCACTATCGAAGTTAATTATCGGGTACGCACCATCTCTTAACGAACTCATCTAGTTCACCAGTATAGGTCGCGCAGATTACCCAATCCTGTATACCGTGTGCTTTGGACTCGTCTATCTGATAAACAGTCCATTCTAAATCACTTTCGATTAAATCGTCCAGAGCATCTTCCCATTCCTTACTATTCTCTTCAAGGTCCGGGTCTATCTCGTTCTCGAGACTTTCCATAATGTTGCCATAACTTTCGATTAAGCCATAGCTCATCTCTCTACCGATTTCAT
>Ga0310690_10008090_pt1 | contig 13408 bp, 8 predicted proteins | sample AusTroGonzalo_MG_2_FD_207661 | JGI IMG/M metagenome (GOLD analysis project Ga0310690, IMG submission 207661) | Bovine rumen microbial communities from tropical cattle in Woodstock, Queensland, Australia - Gonzalo_04 (v2) (version 2) | ecosystem: Host-associated > Mammals > Digestive system >... | reverse complement strand
GCTGCTGCAGGTGCAAAGATGATGGCGAAAGCCGAGGACATCTATGCACAGGCGGAACTCATTCTGAAGGTAAAGGAGCCTTTGTTCAACGAGCAGCTCGGCAAACACGAAGTGGAACTGATGCACAAAGGGCAGTACCTCATCACCTTTATCCACCCCGCATCGCCGGTGAACCACGAGATGGTGAAGAAACTGACGGCTCAGGGCGTTACCGCTTTCACGCTTGACTGCATACCACGTATCAGCCGCGCACAGAACATGGACGCTCTGACCTCTATGTCCACCTGCGCAGGTTACAAAGGCATCATTATGGCGGCTGACCACATGACCAAGTTCATCCCGCAGATGTTCACCGCCGTGGGCAAGATAGAGCAGGCTAAAGTGATGGTTATCGGTGTAGGCGTTGCCGGCTTGCAGGCTCTTGCTACAGCCAAACGCCTCGGCGCAACCACATACGCCGCCGACATTCGTCCTATGGCTGCCGAAAACGCACAGTCGCTCGGCGCACAGATTATTGAAACCGGTGTTCCTGCTGAACTCGCTGTGGGCGAAGGCGGCTATGCCAAAGCTCTGCCCGCAGATGTGCTCGCCAAAGAGCGCGAACTGCTCAAAGAGGCTATCCAGCAGATGGATATCGTCTTCTGCTCCGTACTCGTTCCTGGCGAACTCGCTCCTGTTATCATCACCGAGGACACTGTGAAGGGCATGAAGAAAGGCTCTGTTATCGTGGACATCGCTATCGACCAAGGCGGTAACTGCGACATCACCCCGAAGGGCACCATCGAGATGAAGCATGGTGTCACCCTCATCGGCGTGAAGAACATACCCGGCGAACTGCCTACCAGCTCCACATGGATGTTCTCCAACAACATGTACAACCTTGTGAAGTACCTCGTCAAGGACAACAAGATTGAACTGAACATGCAGGATGAGGTTATCGCCAAGAGTCTCGTTTGCACTAATGGAGAACTTCTCCACGCCGGTGCACGCAAGGCTATGGGTATGTAATTTAATGTATAATTGATGATAATTGATAATTGGCAGTTGCCATCCGTAATTGCCAGTTATCAATTATCCATTATCAGTCAAAATGATTCATCCTCTCATCTTAGTAGCCGTCTTTATTGTTTGCACCATAGTCGGCTATTTCATTATCCGCAATGTGCCGAGCCTGCTTCATACTCCGCTTATGTCGGGCATGAACGCCCTCTCGGGGGTGACTCTGGTCGGCGCACTCACAGCAACGGGCGTGGCGCTCATCAACCATGAGAGCGTCTGGGCGCAGATCTTCGGCGGACTGGCTATAGTGCTTGCCACTGTCAATGTCTTCGGAGGCTTCGGCATCACGCACCGCATGCTACGTATGTTCAACAAGAAAAAACCGCGCTCATGAACACTCTGCAAATAGTTTTGAGTATCCTGCTGTCATTGGCGGTGCTCGGAGGCATATCCATGATGAGCAAAGTGAAGACAGCCGTTGCCGGAAACCTTCTTTCGGCGCTTGCTATGCTTGTCGGCGTGGTGGCTACGCTCTTTTTCAGTAACATCTTTTCCGCATGGACCATTTACGTTGCTGTTCTTGCCGGTGCTCTCATAGGCAGCCTCATGGCTTCGCGTGCGCAGATGATTCAGATGCCGCAGTTGGTGGCGCTCTTCAACGGTCTCGGCGGCGGTGCTTCGGCGCTCGTCGGCTTGGTTACGTACATGGGGTGGGGTATGCAAGTGCTGCCCGAATATCCTGTGTTTGTGCGCTTTACGGCTATGCTCGCCATCGCGGTCGGCATGATTACTCTCGTAGGCAGCCTTGTGGCTGCAGGCAAACTGGCTCGCATTATTGACGGCAGACCCAAAGTCTACCCCGCACATTCATCCGTTACTCTTTGTCTGATTGTTCTCTCCGTCGTACTCATTGTTTTGGGTACTATATACGGAAAGAACCTGTGGATTGCCATCGGAACACTCCTCTTTACCGGTTGCTTCGGCTTTATGTTCGCCATCCGTGTGGGCGGTGCCGACATGCCTATCACTATTTCCTTGCTCAACTCCCTTTCCGGTGTGGCAGGCTCTATTGCGGGTATGGCAATAGGCGACATCTTCCTTGTGGCGGTCGGAGGCATAGTGGGCGCATCCGGACTGCTGCTCACGCAGATAATGTGCCGCGCTATGAACCGAAGTCTGATGAGCATTCTCCTCGGAGGTGCAGTGAAAAAGAAAGTACAGGCCCCTGTTCAGCCTGTGCAGGGCAAAACGCCCGAAGGCGGACACACACAGTTCCTGCCGACAGATGATTTTGAAAAACTTTTAGAAAAACTCAACGATATGGAAGTCAAACAACTCTTGGATGCTATTGAGGCATTAACAAAAGAAGTGGCAGGTCTGCGCCAGCAGCTTGCACAGTCGGGTGCTGCGGCTCCTGCAGCTGCTCCCGAAAAAGCGGAGAAAACCCCCGCTTCAGTTCTCAGCAACGCGAAGGACGTTATCATCGTCCCCGGCTATGGTATGGCTCTTGCGCAGGCCCAGCATGCTGTAAAACAGCTGGCTGACAAACTTGAGCATCGCGGTGCCAATGTACGCTTCGCCATTCACCCTGTGGCAGGCCGTATGCCCGGACACATGAACGTGCTGCTCGCCGAGGCCGACATCCCTTACGAGAAACTCTATGAGATGCAGGCTATCAACGACGACTTCAAAAAAACCGACGCTGTGGTGGTTATAGGTGCCAACGACGTACTCAATCCCGCTGCCAATACCGCCGAAGGTACACCCATCTACGGTATGCCCGTGCTGGCTGTTGCCGACGCTCCCGAAGTCATTGTCTGCAACTTCGACCTCAAACCCGGTTATGCAGGCGTCGAGAACCCGCTCTACAAACGCGAAAAGGGCGTTTACCTCTGCCTCGGCGATGCCAAGGAGACGCTGATGAATCTCATCAACGAAATCCGCTGATACCTATCCGTAGGAGGCGCCGCTTAGCACCGTCTCCTACTTTTTCTTGTAGAGACGGTATTTTGTGTACCGTCTCTTTTGTTGCCTTCGGATGTGTGAAAATTATGCGGCAGCGGAAAAAAATGCGGGAAATGTTGCACAAACCGGATTTATGTCCTATCTTTGCACCTGCATTCCTAATAATCAGAATTCTATTATTCTAATCATCTGAATTTAATTATCTGAATCGGGGATTGGTCCCGGCATGACTATGAAATCGTTTGTAAATTGGGATTCCGTGCGCGCTTTCCTGCGCAAATACCTCAGTCTGGGGGAGTATGTAGACACCGAAGCTGGCATCCGCAACATCCGCAGCAACATTCCGTTCCGCGGGCCGACCGTCTATATTCTTTTCGTGGCCGTCATCATCGCCAGTGTCGGCCTCAATGTCAATTCCATACCCGTCATCATCGGCGCGATGCTGATTTCGCCTCTGATGGGGCCGATTATCGGCTTCGGTCTCGGCCTTGGCATGAACGATCGGCAACTGCTCCATTCCTCCCTCAAACATCTTGGGATCATGGTGGGAGTCAGTCTGCTGGCCTCCACACTCTATTTCCTGTTGACCCCGCTCGAAGCCGACAATCCGACAGAACTGCTTGCCCGTACCAATCCATCGATCTATGACGTGTTCATTGCCTTCTTCGGCGGTCTGGCCGGCGTGCTGGAGATTACACGCAAGGAAAAAGGCACCGTCATTTCGGGTGTGGCCATTGCCACAGCCCTCATGCCGCCGCTCTGCACCGTGGGCTACGGGCTGGCCAATCTGAACTGGTATTATGCCGGCGGCGCGCTTTACCTCTTCTTCATCAACAGCGTCTTCATCGCGCTTGCCACGTATCTTGCCGCACGTTTCCTCAAGTTCCCTCAGGTAGAGGAGAAGCCCGGCCGGTACCGCCAGCGGCTGATTTCCTATACACTGCTGCTGCTTATCGTCATTGCGCCGAGTGTGTTCTCCGCCTATTCGATAGTCCGCGAAAACGAGTTCCAGAAATCGGTGCGTCATTTCGTGCGCGACAACCAGTCGGTGGGGAAGACCTATATATACGACTATGCCGTTGATACGAATCAGAAGCCTTTCTCCGTCTCGCTTCGTCTGGCGGGCGAGTCGCTTGACGAGGTTTCACGTGACCAGCTGTATGATGCCGCAGAGAAGTACGGACTCATGCGTTCGCAACTGGTTTTCCTGGAGGACGCCACCTTTAAGCTGGAGCGCCTGAACGACAAAGAAATTATGCAGGACTGGATGCAGGCCAACGAACGGCAGTTGCAGTTGCGCGATGATAGCATTCGCGCGCTTTCCGCACGCCTTTCCGCATATGAACGCCAAGTGCTGCCCGCCGTCCAACTGGCCGGAGAACTCCGTTCGCAATGGCCTGATGTGACGGATGTCACCGTGGCGCGCGGCATTTATCTGCCGTCTGCCGACGAAGAAAAAGAGCAGGTACTTGTCCTGCTCCAGAGTACGTCGCCCGTTGCAGAGGAGGACCGCATCCGCATGGAGAACTGGCTCACCATCCGTCTTCAGGTTCCTTCCGTGCGAGTGGTGGTACTGCCATAAAAGAGAAATAACAGGCTGCCGCCGGATTGTCAGGAACGCTGACGGCGGCGAAGAGAGGGCAGATAGTCGCGGCTGACGTAGAGGAAAGCGGGATGCTCACGCAGGATTTCCTCGCATTTGTCGATGGCATCCTGAAGCCGGCCCGTCTTCTCATAACACTGTGCGATACATAACTGCAAGGCCGGATAATTCCACAAGAGGCGGTAGTGTTCGTCCTTCCTCATCTGACGCTCCGCCTCAAGAAACAATTCCAACGCGCGTTTCTTGCAGCCGCCCAGCAGCACAGGTGCATAGAAATCCATGTTCCCCTTGAGCGAAAGCGCCAGCGGCTCCAATGAGTCGGCCTCCAGCGCCTGACCGGCCATGCGGAAAGCTGTCCATCCGTCCGACAACAGGCGATGTTTGTCCAACAGATATTCATACGCATGCGCGGCACTCCTGTAAGCCGCATATTGTGAGGGTGAAAGATACGGGCGGTGCTCCTCCACATGGGCGGTATAGACATCAAGCAGACGGCGGCAGTCGTCGCTTCCGCGGTCAGCCTCCGCCGGAATAAAGCCGTATTCGTAGTTAATGAGCCGGGTCCGCTCCTCCGCCGTCATGGCCGTCCAGTCGGCCGTGGTAATGTATTCACGCCAAAGCGTGAGGTCCTGCGCAAGATAGGCCTCATACAGCCGCCCGTCCTCGTACTGCGCCATGCACAGTACGGGGACAAGCAGCAGAAGAAACATCTGCAGACGTTTTATGCAGGATGTCGTATTCAACCGTTCCAGTGCTCCAGCAGGAGCGTTTTGGTGGGACGGTCGCAGACTTCTGACGGGCCGTAGTACTGAATGGGTCCCGGATAGATGTAGGACGTGTTGGCATCAGCCCATTCTTCGCGGTGCTCCGCAAAATAAAGGAAGGGCTTGCCGTTCAAATCTACCAGTGCCTTCTGAATAACGGGTTTCATCCTGCCATTGCGGCGCTCCATGTTCATCATCATGGTGATGGGCACTCCGCCGGCCAGCCACTGATCGGCCGGAGCCGTCAGATTGCGGATGACCGTCATATAACCCGTCTTGCCGGCGGCAATGAGGTGGACGGCAGTTTGGCCGAGGCTGTAGCAGTAGTCGGCATCGAAATTGCTGGGTATGGCACAGCGTCCCTCGTATCCGAAGAAATGGTGCTGTGTGGCGAACTTGCCGGAATAGAGACCGTTGGCCTTCATCTTGGCCAGTTTCTTGCTGACCATCTCGATGAGGAGTTTTTCGGTTTCGATGAGGCTGACCTGTACATTCCCGTGCGGGTCGCGGTCCATAGTAAGCTGCTGCGCAATGGCTTTCGGAAGGGCGCGATAGAGTTCGCACGATGTCTTCGAGAGTTTCTGCTTGATGTATTCGCGCTTGGCATCGTCGCCTTCCAGGGAAGTGAATTCGTGGTTGGCGGCGAGGAGGTCGTTGAGTTCCTGGATGAGAATGCGCATAGCGGGAATGAACTCGATGAGTCCTTCCGGAATGAGAACCGTGCCGAAATTAAGTCCCGCTTCGGCGCGCGCGACAACGATGTCGCAGATGTTGTCCACGATGTCGGTGAGCGTCATGTTCTTCGCCTCTATTTCCTCGGAGATGAGGCAGATATTCGGCTGCGACTGGAGTGCGCACTCCAGTGCGATATGGCTGGCACTGCGTCCCATGAGACGGATGAAATGCCAGTATTTCTTGGCGGAGTTGGCATCGCGCTGGATGTTTCCGATGAGTTCGCTATAGACCTTGCAAGCGGTGTCAAAGCCAAAAGAAGTCTCTATCATGCTGTTTTTCAGGTCGCCGTCAATGGTTTTGGGGCATCCGATAACCTGAATGCCGGCGTTCTTCTGGCGATAATACTCGGCGAGGACACAGGCATTGGTGTTGGAGTCGTCGCCTCCGATGATGACGATGGCGGTGATGCCGAGGCGGCGGCAGACTTCGATACCGTTGTCAAACTGCCATGTCTCCTCAAGTTTCGTGCGTCCGGAGCCGATGATGTCGAAACCTCCGGTGTTGCGGTACTCGTCGATGATGTCGCCGGTGAGTTCCTGGTACTTTCCGTCAATAAGTCCGCTGGGGCCTCCAAGAAAACCGTAGAGACGGTTGGCGGGGTTGAGAGCCTTGAGTCCGTCGTAAAGTCCGCTGATGACGTTGTGTCCGCCGGGCGCCTGTCCGCCAGAGAGAATAACCCCGACATTGACGGGTTTTGCGGTCGAGGCAGCTCCCGTGCTGTCGGGCTGCATGGTGATGACGGGCATTCCGTATGTGTTCGGGAACAACTCCTGTATGGCGTCGCAGTCAGCCACGGACTGCGTGCGTTCCCCTTCCTGCAAGCGGACTTTTCCGCGCAGGGCGGCTGGCATCTTCGGCTGATAAGCCTGCCGTGCGATCTGTAATGGTGATTTCTGCATAATGATTATAGTTAAAAGTTAATAAATGAATAAGTTATAGGGCCGTTTGACGGTCCGATTCTATGAGCTGGAGGAGACGTTCCACCGCCTCTTCCTGCGGGATATTCTTAAGCACACACTGCTTTTTTCTGTAAAGACTGACACGGTCGCGCCCGGCTCCGACATAGCCGTAGTCGGCATCGGCCATCTCTCCCGGTCCATTGACAATACAGCCCATGACCGCAATCTTGAGACAGCCGGTTCCGTCGCGGTGTGCGGCGAAAGCGCGCTTGATACCAGCCACGGTGTTCTGCAGGTCGAACATGGTACGTCCGCATCCCGGGCATGAGGTGAACTCCGTTTTATACATACGCACACGCGCGGCCTGCAGGATGTCCTTCTCCAAACGGCGAAGAAAAGCATCGTCGAAGTTGGGGTCGGAGAGATGCAGGGAAGAACAGCCGCAATCCCAGAGCAGCCTTCCGCATTCAGCCGCCGCATGGAGCGCGAAAAGCGCAGGATCGGTGTGCAGGGCGGAGTAGGAGAGCAGACTGCCGTCCACGTCCACAGAAACCTCGTGATAACGCGGACTTGCGGAGTCCGTGAAATAGTCGCAAAGCGCTTTTGCGACCGGCAGTTCGGCCTCCGGACTCTCGCTGAGACTGACACGAACCGTGTCACCGATACCGTCTGCGAGCAAGGCGCCGATACCGACGGCCGACTTGATGCGTCCGTCCTCACCTTCGCCCGCCTCCGTAACGCCGAGATGCAGCGGGAAGTGCATGTCCTCTTCGTCCATGGTTCGCACGAGCAAGCGCACAGTGTCTACCATGATACGGGTATTGGAAGCCTTGATACTGAGCACTATATTCTGAAAATCCTGCTCCACGGCGATGCGGAGAAACTCCATACAACTCTCGACCATTCCGGCGGGCGTGTCACCGTAGCGGTCCATCATCCGATGCGAGAGACTGCCGTGATTGACTCCGATGCGGAGGGCGGTATGATGCAGGCGGCAGATGTCAAGCAAACGACAAAAACGGTCGTGAATGACCGCGGGATCGTTGGCATAGTTGCCCGGGTTGATGCGGACTTTCTCCACCCGTTGCGCCGCTTCGTCGGCCACATCGGAGCGGAAATGAACGTCCGCTACGAGCGGGACTCCGGTATCGCCGACCAGTTCCTTGATCCGTGCCAGCGATGCGACCTCGCGCATGCCCTGCGTGGTGAAACGCACCAGTTCGGCACCGGCACTGATGCATGCACGCACCTGTGCGACAGCGGCCTCAATGTCGTTGGTGGAGACATTGGCCATTGTCTGGAGACGAATCGGGAATCCGAAGCCCAAATCCAGCGAGCCGACACGGACATGCGTGGTTTTTCTGCGGTTGTATGTGAGAGAAATATTCATTTTTTTGCAAAAATATTTGCGTATGTCGGATTTTTGCCGTACCTTTGCACCCGCTTTTGACGAAAAGGCGGAGAATCAGTAGCTCAGCAGGTAGAGCACATCCCTTTTAAGGATGGGGTCCTGGGTTCGAGCCCCAGCTGGTTCACACAAGGAGAGTCTGCAAGACGCTCCTTTTTTTGTGCCTCTCCGTTCCTGCGCCTGCATAGCCGGACCTTCCGTCGTGTCCTGACATCGTGCAACAGACCTGTGCGAGGCACGGCCGGCAATGCTGCGCATTATGGGAAGATTGTTCTTCAATGTTCCAGATTTTCAGTCAGATATATTGTTCTGTTTTTTGCTGTTATGCCTGTATTCCGCTGATATACAAGTTATACTGACGGGAAAAACACACGGCTTGTTCGGTGATACTCCGGTGATACTCCGATGATACTCCGGTGGAACCCGCGTCCCGACAGCGCAGAACAACGGGCGAACACCGGCCATCACGATACGGCACCGGATTGAAATGTTCAAAGCACGATGTTCACTATCTTGCCAGGCACGACAATCACCCGTTTCGGGGTGTTTCCGTTGGTGTAGCGCGCTGTCTCTTCGTACTCCAGTACGGCTTTCTCCACATCCTCTTTGCCCATACTCTTCGGGAGACTGATGGTGAAGCGCATCTTGCCGTTGAACTGCACGGGATACTTCACATTGTCCTCCTCGAGGTATTTTTCGTCCCATGCCGGCCATTCGGCGTCCACAACGAATGTTGTTCTGCCGCACCTGTGCCACATCGCCTCCGCTATATGCGGCGCGTAGGGCGCAATCAGCACCGCCACTTTCTCCAGCACCGCGCGCTTGGTGCATTTCAGTGCTGCCAGTTCGCTTTGTGCAATCATGAAGGCGGGGATGGACGTGTTGAACGAGAAGTTCTCGATGTCCCATGTCACCTTCTTTATCAGTTTGTGCAGGCTCCGGAGTTCTTCCGCAGTCGGCTCTCCGTCAGTTACTTCCTCGTACATGTTCCAGAGTTTGCGCAGGAACCGGTGTACTCCGTCAATGCCGTTGGTGTCCCAGGGTTTCGACATCTCCAGCGGGCCGAGGAACATCTCGTACAGCCGCAGTGTGTCCGCGCCGTATTGTGCCACGATGTCGTCGGGGTTTATCACGTTGAACATCGACTTCGACATCTTTTCTATCGCCCATCCGCAGATGTACTGCTTCTCCGCCGGTGTGCCGAGATAGGGGTTGTCCTCGTCGGTTGTCCCGTCCGAATAGACGAACTGCGCGTCCTTGTATTCCGGCATCCAGTTGCGGAACGCCTGAATGTCAAGCACATCGTTCTTCACGATGTTCACGTTCACATGAATGGGCTGCACTTTGTCCTTGTATTCGGGGTTGTCAATCAGGTTGTAGCTCACATACAAGTTTCCGGTCGCCCCTTCGCCGATATAGCGGTAAACGAAGTTGCTGCGTCCCTGTATCATGCCCTGGTTGATCAGTTTCTCAAACGGCTCGTCCTCGCACACATAGCCGAGGTCGTAGAGGAACTTGTTCCAGAACCTGCTGTAAATCAGATGTCCCGTTGCATGCTCCGTTCCGCCGATGTACAGGTTCACGTGCCGCCAGTACTCATTCGCGTCTTTGCTTACCAGTGCCTCGCTGTTGTGGTTGTCCATGTAGCGCAGGTAGTACGCGCTTGAGCCTGCAAAGCCCGGCATGGTGCAAAGCTCGAGCGGGAAGACAGTCTTGTTGTCAATCAGCTGCTTGCTCACAATCTGCCTCTTCTCCGTATCCCAAGCCCATTTCTCGGCATGTCCGAGCGGGGGCTGTCCGTCGGCTGTCGGCTTGAAGTCGCTCACCTCCGGCAGTTCAAGCGGCAGGCACTCCTCCGGCACGGCGTAGGGCATGTTGTCCTTGTAGTAGATGGGGAAAGGCTCGCCCCAGTAACGCTGTCTGCTGAAGATGGCGTCGCGCAGGCGGTAGTTCACTTTCACACGCCCGATGCCCGTGTTGGTGATGTACTCTTTCATCTTGGCTATCGCCTCTTTCACTTCAAGCCCGTTCAGGAAGCCGGAGTTGGTCATTATGCCTTCTTTCGCGTCAAAGCTGTTCTCGCTCACGTCCGCGCCTTCTATCAGCGGCACGACGGGCAGGTTGAAGTGTCGGGCGAAGGCGTAGTCGCGGCTGTCGTGTGCCGGCACTGCCATTATTGCGCCTGTGCCGTAGCCTGCCAGCACATAGTCAGAGATGTAAATAGGTATCTCCGCCTGCGTCAGCGGGTTGATGGCGTAGGAGCCTGTGAACACACCCGTTACGCGGCGGTCTGCAATCCTCTCTCTCTCCGTGCGGTGTTTGCAGCGGTCGATGTATGCTTCCGCCTCTTCGCGCTGCGCGTCTGTCACCACTTTCGCGACATACTCGCTTTCGGGCGCAAGCACCATGAACGTAACGCCGAACACGGTGTCCGCGCGGGTCGTGAAGATGGTCATCGACTCATTGCTGCCTTTTATCCTGAACTGCATCTCCGCGCCTTCCGAGCGGCCGATCCAATTGCGCTGTGTCTCTTTCAGGCTCTCCGTCCAGTCGATGCGGTCCAGACCTTCCAGCAGCCGTCCGGCGTATGCGCTCACGCGCAGGCTCCACTGCCGCATCACCCTCTGCTCCACGGGGTAGCCGCCTCTGACGCTCAGTCCCTCGCTCACTTCGTCGTTGGCGAGTACTGTCCCCAGCTGCGGACACCAGTTCACTTTCGTGTCGCTCAGGTAGGCTATTCTGTACTGCATCAGCTTCTCCTGCTGCTCTTTCTCACTCATCTTCGCCCATGCGGGGTCGGTCTGCTCGAAGCGGCGCACCAGTTCTTCAATCGGGCGCGCTTTCTGCAGTGTGGTGTCGTAGTAAGAGTTGAACATCAGCCGGAAAGCCCATTGTGTCCATTTGTAGAACGCGGGGTCGCAGGTCCTTACCTGCCTGTCCCAGTCATAGCAGAAGCCTATTTTCTTCAGCTGCTCCACATACCGCGCGATGTTCTCGTTGGTTGTCTTCTCGGGGTGCTGTCCTGTCTGTATGGCGTATTGCTCGGCGGGCAGTCCGTATGCGTCAAAGCCCATCGGGTGCAGCACGTTGAAGCCGCGCAGACGTTTGTAGCGGCTGTAGATGTCCGATGCTATGTAGCCGAGCGGGTGTCCCACATGCAGTCCCGCGCCACTCGGGTAGGGGAACATGTCAAGCACATAGAACGGCTGTTTGTCACTCTTGTTGCTCACTTTGTAGGCACCTTGACGCTCCCACTCAGTTTGCCACTGTTGTTCGATTTCACTGAAGTTATAATCCATATATTGTTATGTTTTAGTCAGAATTTAGCCCAAATCCTTTCATTCATGGATTGTCTGTGATTGACCGAAATCCACTCTTGCCGAATTTAGCCTACAAAGTTATGAAAATAAAATAATATATACAAATTTTTGTGTGATTTTATACAAAAAATGAGGTCTTTTGGTATGAGTATCTTTGCAACTGTCTTATCAAATACGGACAGATGCCGTTTAACGGGCATCTGTCAAGTGCGACAAGTGGCTTCATAATGGCACGCCTCCCTTGCCGCCATTTGCTCATGCATTAGCGAGGCAGTCTTATTGTCTGCTTATTACTTCACTTCTGCGCCTTGAAGAGAATAAGTGTTTGTCTCTGTTTCAACCAATACTTGTCCATCACGAGCAATCTTGCGTGCAGAGGAAGTTCTGGGAGTTGATGGAGTATTTACTAAAGTATTTATATCTCCATTGCCTGGCAGAGAGTAAATTTCAAAATTAGGTTCTTCATCAATCGCTACAAATCTAGTGTAAACGAGTTGCCATTGCTTATCCATTTTTGCCAAATAGAGACTTGCATCTTGCATATTAAAATCATGAATAAGATTGTCGTCTTCATCAATAATTATTGCAGATTTACTATTAAAGAGTACAATAGCGATTTTATTCCTAACAAAAAGGTTATAAGCCATTACGCATATTTCATAATTATCTTGCACATGGCTTGTGATATCCAATGATTTGTAAATAGAAAAGGTAACTGGGCTTATAAAATGGATTGTGGAATTCATTGAAGTTTTACTATATTGCATATAGAAAGGACACGGCAACTCGGAAAATATCATGAAGTTCTTTTTGGGCGCAGTATATGTGTAGTAGTGATTATAATATGCACACGGGGTAAAAGCATCGCCTGTACTTGTGTGTTCTAAAGTAAGTTGAGCATGCACTATAGTCGTGGCAAAGAATGTTATAAAAAGAAAGGTAAACTTTTTCATTTTCTTGGGGGCGGTTATATCCCATCGCTTCATCGGTTTTAAATGATGGTTATTCTTTATCTTCTTCAAAAAGCAGCTCTTGTGCTTTGCCTTCTTCAATCGGGCGGAGATAATCAGAGGCACGTTCAGAAGAGATGACGGAATGTCCCAAACGGCTTTCAATGTCCGCGCGTGCGTTGCGGGCAACCTCTCCGCCTTCCCGCGCTGTCTGGCTGCTTTGCGCCATTCCTTGCGGATTGCGTTGGCGGGAAATCTCGGTGGCGGTTACTTCGGCAAGCGTGTTCAGTGCCAGTTCAACATTCGTCATGTTATCGCGCAAGTTCTCTTTGGTCAGCCCCTTGTGGCGTTTGTATTCGCCAGTGGTCTTTCCGCTCCATGCTTTGGTCAGGATATTGGTCAGTACAGCAAAGTCTTTCTGCTCGTGTATTCCGGCGCGCTGCCACTCGTCCGTCAGTTCCTTGCGCATCTCTATGGAGCGCATCCTTTCGTTAATCCACTTGTCGGAATAACCCTGCCGGCGATAGTCCTCAACTGCCATCTGAAAAGTCAGTTCAGGGTCAATAATCTGGTCGATTCGCTGCTCTCCCAATTGCGCCAACCACTGTTTGACAGGCTCGGCTTTCTTTGAAGGAATGGATTGTATCAAACGGAAAATGCCTTGTAAATCAGCAATGTCCGTCAAGCGCTTCTTCCCATCGGCAGCAGGCAATTTCAACTGGTGACAATTTGTCACCGTTTCATTTCCCTCTTCTGAAAGACGTT
>Ga0310690_10008089_pt1 | contig 13410 bp, 7 predicted proteins | sample AusTroGonzalo_MG_2_FD_207661 | JGI IMG/M metagenome (GOLD analysis project Ga0310690, IMG submission 207661) | Bovine rumen microbial communities from tropical cattle in Woodstock, Queensland, Australia - Gonzalo_04 (v2) (version 2) | ecosystem: Host-associated > Mammals > Digestive system >... | reverse complement strand
CCGGTTGCTGTCGGACGCGAACCAATCTCATTGATGGCCGTCACAATCACACTGCCGCTGCCGCCGTTTTTGGTGTATGTCAGCTTATCAGCCGTTGTGTCTGAGTGCTGCATATCAATCAGATAGTTAAGATTTGAGCCGAGAGTCGTGCTTCCGAGCGAATGCGAATCGATGTGCGCATTTTGCGAATCGAGCGTCGCCGAGGTTGAATCCGTTGTAAACGCGGTTGTTGAGAGTGTTCCGTATGTCGTGGTGGTGTTCGGCTGAACGATTGAGCCAAGCTTCACATACGCCCCGTTGTAGAGGTTAAAGCTGTTACCGGAAACGGTGTTGTTAAACACATACTGCCCGCCCCGATTTGCCGCACTCGAATCGTTGTTGATGTTTAAAATTCCGTTCGAACCTGTAATCGACCCGCCGAAACTGATTGATTTTCCGCTCGCCGCATTCATATTAACAACAGGATTATAACTTCCGGTCTGTCTTATAAGATAAAGATCATTATATGTTTTTGAGCTTCCTGTGCCGGCCGTATTTCCATAAAAGGTCATATCTTGCGTATCAGCCAGCAAACTGATCTCCGTCTGTCGACCGTCGGCACCCAATCGTATCGCGCCACCATTGGTCCCTGCGCTATTGTTTATAAAGTTACCGGTAATACTTGAAATTGTGCTGTTTGAGGAGTTTGCATAAACCGAGATTGCGCCGCCCATTCCTGTGGCGCTGTTGCCCGTAAAATCACCCCTAATGCTGCCAATAGAAGCCTCTGCAACATTGATGGCGCCACCGTCTTCACCGGTCGTATTATTTATAAAATCAGCCGCGATAGAACCAATAGACGAACCGCCCCACACAACATATATCGCACCTCCGGCTCGTCCCGCGCTATTTCCGGAAAACACCGTATCCGAGATAGAATTAATTGTGCCATATTGTCCTGAACTGCTCGCACTTCCTACGCTGATTGCACCACCGTCATGGCCTGCTGTATTACCAATAAATTCACTATTTGCGATGTTTGAAATTGTTCCAACATTTAGAATCGCACCGCCGTCGCCATTAGTGCTATTGGTTGCTGTATTTCCATAAAACACACTGTCTGTAATACTTCCGATTGTTCCGGCATTATATATCGCTCCACCCTTCATGCCAGCTGTGTTGTTTTCAAAAGTCGAGTTTGAAATTTCGCCAATTGTTGCTCCCGCAATATCATTGCTTATTGCACCACCTGTGGTGGTGGCAGTATTGCCTTGAAAAGTAACACCCGAAATTATTGCAATCTCATTGCCAGCAACTTCGTTCTCTATTGCACCACCGCTTGTGCCGGCAGTGTTGTTGATAAACAGTGTGTTTGAAATTGTTCCGATTGTTCCTATACTATCAGCATATGTCCCTTGGTGTATTGCACCGCCATATATTCCGGCCTCATTTCCATAAAACACGGAATCTGTTAAATTGATGATGGCGGCGTTAGAATTTATCGCCCCACCTTGCTCTGTCGCTGTATTACCGATAAAATTAGAAGTCCAATTGACAATTGTTGCGCCTTCCCCATGATTTAGCACACCGCCGTATACTGCCCTGTTGTTCACAAAATGTCCGGTCAGTGTGTCAGTTCGCTGAGTATTACCTTGAAAGCCCAAGGCTCCGCCTGCACTACCTGCTGAATTGTTTATAGCATTTACCGTTACCACTGCAACGGTTGTGTGCCAACTATCTCCGCCGAAACCGAAAGCACCGCCACTGTTACTTGCCGTATTACCCAAAAAATCAGCGGTAATACTGGTTATATTATCCTGATGGAAATATGCGCCACCAAAACTGCTGGCTGCGGTGTTGCCCACAAACGCACCTTCAAAAACCCCGATATGCCCGCCTTCATTTCCTCTGTCATACAAGCCGCCACCGGCACCATCACTGCTTTTGGTTGTTCTGTTGTTGATAAAATCGGCGGTAAAAGTCGATTTGGAAGATTTCAGTCGCAATCCGCCACCACCGTTACTGGAATTTGTCTTATTTCGATAAACAGTTCTTCCCGAAGGCGATGTGTATGCATACTTATAATATTTCTTCTGACCGTCAACCGGCAACCAGAAGTCATAATTAGACGAGGTTCCTTCCGTAAACGTAACACCACTTTGTGTTGCAACCAATGTTCCGTAGTCGTAAGGAATCGCGGCGTTTGTTTTGAAAACCACGTTTCCGGTTGAAGAATCGTATGTGGCAAAGTTATACGGCGTTTGCGCACCGCTCACAAAGCTTGAACCAATAATGGCGCTTTTGAGTGTTGAATTCGCAATCGGCACACTAAGCGAGCCAGAACCCGTGCTCGGCGCCGCCGTCAAGTTGATGTTGTTTAAGAAAAACTTGCCCGAACCGCTTAAGCTTGAAGCTGAGAGTGTATCCGCCGTGAGGTTGTTAAGATTGGCATCAATTTTTAAGCCCAAGTTCGAGCCAAGCGTAACCGCACCAAGCGAGTTGGAATCAATATGATTGTTTTGCATATCAAGCATACCACCGTTCGCATCAACGGTAAAAGCCGTGGTCGAAAGCGAACCGTATGTTGTTGTGTTGTTGGGCTGAACGACACTCCCCATCTTCACATACGCCCCATTGTAGAGGTTCATCCTATTGCCCGAAACGGTATTATTAAAGATATAATCTCCACCCTTATATATGCCATCGTTATTGATGTTTAATGTTCCCGATGAACCCGTTATACTTCCGCCGAAATTGACTGAAGTTCCGGTAGGCGTGCTTAAGCCAATCGTTCCTGTATTGTATATATCATTATATGCCCCGCCGGCTGTATTGCCATAAAACGTTGTGTTTGAAATTGGCCCAATCGTCCCAGCATTATAAATTGCGCCACCATTTGTGCCAGCAGTGTTGCCTTCAAAACGCGAGTCGGCAATTGTGCCTATCGTGTTCGTCGAAACTTCGTTTCTAATTGCGCCACCGGCACCGGTTGTTGCTACGTTGTTGATAAATAAGGTGTTTAAAATTGTGCCAATTGAGCCTATACTGCCCTCATATGCACCAAGACTTATTGCACCACCATCCGCACTTGTGTTTCCGTAAAATACTGAATCTGTTATATTCTCAATAGGATCGGTAGAAGTTATCGCACCACCATTAATTCCGGCTGTGTTGCCTATAAAATTACCGGTTATATTTCTAATTTTACCACTAAGCGCACCACCATAGGATACCGCATTGTTGTTGATAAAACTTCCGGACAGATTATCAATCCAGTATGTATTAGTCGCCACTGCAGCGTCGTTGACAGCATAATTGTTTATCGCGTTGATTGTTACATTGCCGATATTGGCACCCAGCATCATAGCGCCACCAATCTTATCACTAGCTGCTCTATTACCCAAAAAATCGGCGGTAACACTGGTTATTGGGTCTTGATAGTTATACATACCTCCAGCTGCGCCCGCCGCTGTGTTGCCGACAAATGCGCCTTGCAGGACATCGACATTGCCACCTGTTCCTCGAATATACAAACCTCCTCCAGTGCCATCACTGCTTTTTGTTGTTCTGTTGTTGATAAAATCGGCAGTAAAGTTTGGTTGGGAAGATGTTAAACGCAATCCGCCGCCACCAGTACTGCTTGACCTGTTTTGATAAACAGTTCTGCCAGAAGGCGAGGTGTATGCATACTTATAATATTTCTTCTCACCGTTCACCGGCAACCAGAAGTCATAATTTGACGAAGTGCCTTCGGTAAATGTGGTGCCGCTTTGTGTTGGCGTTAAGGTTCCATAATCGTAATCAATAGACGTCAAACCCGTTGCCGCATGAGCTGCGTTTACAAACAAAGATACGCCAAAAATCAACGCAAAATGAAAATATTTATACATCGTCAAGTCCTCGTCTACAAAAATAGCACGTTTTTAATCTACGTGATACCAATCATACCTTAAATTTTCCTTAATGTCAATCAAAAGAACTGCCGAAAAGATCGGCAAATACGGTTCATACACCGTTATGGACGTTCTTGAAGATCAACTTGCTTTTTGTAAAGAGCAAAACAAAAATCAAAACATAAATTTTGTTTTATATGACGCTCGCAAACCGTTTGATTTAAAATTTGATGCAGTTGTTTGCTTTATGCTGCTTCATGAGCTCCCGCCAACTTCGCGCCGAAAGATTGTTAACAACGCACTTGATAGCGTTAAAAAAGACGGAAAAGTGATTTTTATTGACTATGACAAACCCTCAAAGCTTAATCCGCTTTACTTTATGCTAAAACCCTTTAACAGGCTCTTTTTCCCCTTAACGGAAAGCATGCAGGCAACTTCAATTCAAGCTTTGGCACAAAAAAGTGCGCACTTTTCATGGTATAAAAAAAAATTATGCCGGAAAAATGTTTCAAAAAGTTGTGGCCGTCCGCCGCATTGCCGACGAAAAAAAGCCCGAAGTGAAACCGAGCTTTTATTAAGGTTTTAAACTTTTAAATTCCTTTCGCTCGGCGACGTGCCGTGTCAATATACGATTCGCTGTCGCCTTCCGCACCGTGATAAGCGAGCGAATAGCTTGCCACCAAAAAGCCATATGGGTTCATCACTTGGTCTTCTTTGTCCGGAAAATTGATTTTGGCATAAGCGACACGAATCGTTGCCCGCCAATAAACCACCGATGGTTTTTGATTCGGAAAAACGTCATAAGTTACAAACTGGGTTTGCCACAACCCCCGAGACAAAGGCCTTATCCACTCAATTTCGACATAGCGTTGCAAGCCTTCGCGAAATTGTTGCAAGTTTGTGAGCATCTCACGGCTTTTAAATTCTGTATAAACATTCGGCGCACTATACCAATACAGCGGCGAACCGACGCGCCATCTGTCATATAATTCCTCATAATCGGATGTGATGGTGTAGCGCATATAAATATATTCTTTTAAGTATTGTTCCGTAATCAAATCACTCACGGGATATCTGATTTCACGAGGCTGAACCATCTCAATTTGATTAAAATATTTGTTAATGCTGAAAAATTGCGGATAAACTTTAATTGAGGGTATCATTAAATAAATCGAAAGCACCAAAACAACATTAAGACAAATGCTCAAAGACGTTAGCACAACAAGCAGCCGCGATGTCCACAAATAGCGCCTTTCGGGAAAAGCGTCAACGTGCACTTTAACCGGAAAAGAACCCAGTTCATCAGGACTTTCTTTTTCTTTATATCTAAAAAGTGTGTGAAAAATATCAAACATTCAAGAATTTTAACCTCAATTTTACATTTAGGTGTTATTCTACAAACAAAATTGTATAATTGCAATTAAAATATTTGATATAAAACACCGGTTTTTTAAGGATAAAACTATGAGAAAAATTGTTTGCTTTATTGTTTGTCTGTTTGCACTCATTTCGTGTCAAACGCAAAAAGAAAATGCTTTGCAACCTCAAGGCACTGCTCTTCAAACACCGCCCAAAGTTTATTACACAGATTGGGACAGAGCAGTTAGAGCCGATATGGATATGCAAAATATGTATTTGAACACACCGCGCAAGCTCAAACGCCCGATTGATATGTATATGGCAATGGCTCTGGCCGTGAAATATAACTATTCCCGCCGCGTTGCTTCATATGAAGAAAGCCTGATTAAGGCGGGCGAAGTTTCTTATGCGCAAATGCGCGACGTTTTGGGCAGTGCCGGCTACATCAACACCAACAATTCGGCAAACCTTAATCCAGAACTTAAGGTGGCGTGGAACTTGCTTGATATGTCAAGTGTTTACTGCCAAGATTTGAACTGCACTCAAAAACAAGGATTGGCAGCCGAACAAAGACGCAAGGTCATTCACAACGTTTTGCAGCAAGCCCGCGTGCTTTACTGGAAAACCTTAACGGCACAGCGTTTACTTCCCGTTATTGACGATATGACCGAATATATGGTTTTGGAAGTTGACGAGATGAACGCTTCGGCCAAAGAATTGGCCGCCAAAGGCGAAGTTCCCTCAAGACAAGATTTGCAAAAAAAGCGCAAATATATGGAAGCCGTCAAAAGCCTGACCACCTTAAAGCGTGAGCTTGAAACGGCGCAAACCGATTTGGCAAGCTTGATGGGCCTGCACCCGTCAACTGAATTTCAGCTTGTCGGCACGCAATACGGCAATTTTGAACTCCCCGAAATCAAATCAACCCTTCATCAGCTCGAATTTATGGCTTTAACCAATCGTCCCGAGCTGCGTGCTTATGATTTAACGGGGGTGGCCTCGGACAAAGAGCTGATTATTCAAAACTTTAACATCGCGCAAGGCTCAAAGTGCAAAAAAGATGTTAAATCGTACGGAAGATGCTCGAAAGCCAGCGCTGAATACGGCTATGCCATGATTGAAGACCTCAAAAAAGCAAGTCCTTCAACGCTTGAAACCCTGCGTCGCGAACGTATGACTTCGCTCGTTTTAAATCAGGTTTATGTGTCATGGGCACAATATATGGCCGCAACGGAAGATTATCAAATCAACATGGAAATTTCCGAAACATCTGAAAACATCGCCGAAGATTTAACTTTTACGGATGGTGCTAAAAACGAAAGAAGCCAGCTTGAAGCCGCAAGAGCCATTGAAGACGAAGTGAAAACCTTTTTATCATACGTTGACGTTCAGGAAGCCTTGGGCAACCTTTACGCAACGCTCGGTTTAGACGCGTTTCCGGACTATATGCTTTATGAAAAGCCGTCGGATATCGCGCTTTATTTAAGAAGCGTTTACGAAAAATGGGCCGAGGGCGATTTAATGCCCGACAACCGGCCATATTTACTCGACATTCCCGCCAAACGTCCGCCGATGCGCGTTCCTTCAAACGTTGCCTTAAAAGACTTCACCGTTGAAACGGGCGAACCTTTTTACATCAATGTTCCTTATGACACGTTTGATTCGGTGGGTAAAAGAGAACACATCAAAACCTATGCCGGCTTAATTGACGATGCACCGCTTCCCAAATGGGTGCAATATGAGCCCGAAAAATATCGTTTTAACGGGCGTGCGATGCCCGGCGACGGCGGCGTTTACAACATCAAAGTTTATGGCGCCGATGAAAAAGGCAGTGTGGCTTACGGCACTTTCAAATTAACCGTGCGTGATGTGTATAAGCCCTCAAAAGAGGTGCGTGGCTTAACAGAAGGCAGACAGGCAACCGTTTTGACGCGTTGCCAAGGCAAAGATTGCGATGATTCTTATGTTCATCAGCAAACCATCGGACAAGAAGTTGAGAAAGCACCGATAAGATAAGTGCACAAAATTGCAACAAAAAAGGCCTTTGCTTAAAATAAGCAAAGGTCTTTTTTTGTGTAAACGGTAAAAAGAAAAAGCCCAAGAAAAAATCTTGGGCTTTAAGGCAATCACAACAAATTGTCTAGAACTTATACTGGAAGTTTAAGCCAACCATATTTGAATAGCTGTGATATTTTGCGTCGGCATCGCCCGAAGGAGAATTTCTGGTGCTGCCGTGCATAAAGAACAGGTGCGCATAGCCAAAGTCAATTTGATAATTGTCTTTTTGATAGCTTGCACCGATAGATGCCCAAATACGATCCGTATCGGGAATTCTGTTTGTGCGGTATGTGTTTGAACGCGACGGCGATTGGTCATAAGCCGTTCCGAAACGAATCGTCCAATTGTCGTTTAAGTAATATTCCTCACCCAAGGCAATATTAAACGCGTCTTTCCAACGATATTCCACATCAAGATTTTTCTTACCCGTATTTGTAAGCAATGTCTTATCCGTCGTTTTACCTGGAAAAACAGGAAAACGGTGCCACAGCGTATATTTAAACGTAGCGGTTGTTGCCCACTGCTCGGCTGTTTTGAAATAGCCGGATAAAATAATGCTTGCCGGCAATTCCGGATCAGCTGCCGAATGATATTTTCCATTGCCGAAAACCATAGCACCCAAAGCATTTTCAGCCGTTACATAATGCTTGCCGCTTGTTTTTTGAATGCTCTTGTGGCGATATGACAAGCCAACACGCGCATTTTCATTAAATTCATACATCGCACCAATGTTGAATGTGCCTGTGTAGCCCTTAACCCTGAAGTCGCTGTATGCATCGGCAGAACCGTATTGTGTATCGGCGTGAAGATTTGATGTCAAACCGCCCGTTATGCGGCGGAAAATTGCGCTAGCGCCCAAAGACCATGCGGAATTTAATTTATACGCGGCAGACAAGTTGAAATCAATCACTTCCAATTCCGACTTTCTGACACCGGTTCTGTTTTGACCGACAAAGCTGTCATACTTATAGCGTGTTGCCAAACCGAACGGCACGTAAACACCCGCACCCAAAAACAGCTTGTCATTTACGTTATATTGTCCGAACATGCTCGGCAACGGAATAACGAAATCCATATCCGTTTTTTGACCTTGATATCTGCCTTCTCCGAGTGCTTTTGAACGAACCTGCGTTGCGACCACACCCATTTGAACACCGGAACGCTCAACAAGTGTCATTCCGGCAGGATTGTATGCCAAAGCCGAATAGTCATCGCCCACGACACCGATACCCGCAAAGGAGCGTCCTAAACCTGTTACGGAATATTCATTTAATTGATAACCCGCGGCATGTGCGCCCGTGGCCATTAAGCCAAAAAGTGAAACGGTTGCCAATTTGTATATGTTTTTCATGTTTTTTCCTAACTGTTAGTAAGTTCAAATAAAAATCTTGCTTACCCTACTCTTTTGTTATAAATATGTAAAGTAGGCACTTTTAAGAGCACTAGTTTCTTAAAAGATACAATTGCCTGATTGCAGAACTTATAAGGAGAAAAAAATGTCTGAATATCTTTCGGATAAGTTGGCAGAGGTTACCATTAAGATGCTTGGCGACCGCTGGAAAGTTTTAATTATTCAGAATTTACTCGATGGCACAAAACGCTTTGGCGAGCTCAAGCGCGAACTGGGCAACATCACTCAAAAAGTGTTGACATCCAACTTACGTTTGCTCGAAGAAAAGGGAATTTTGGTTCGCAAAGTTTATGCCCAAATTCCACCCCGCGTAGATTATACGTTAACCCAGCTCGGTTATGATCTAAAACCGGTCATTGATTCGATGATTGCTTGGGCAGAAGTTTATCGCAAGAATGTGGCAAAGGTTTTAAACATCCCCTTGCCGGAATTATCAAATTAAAAAAAATTACTTTACAAACGGCGGCTTTGGCCGCTTTTTTTATTCTGGCGACATCTTTTTGTTGAAAAGCCCAAAAACTTAAGCTATAACAGGCTTGTTTTTGTTTTTTAACGGAGTTTTTCAAATATGGGTTTTAATTGCGGCATTGTGGGACTTCCGAACGTTGGAAAATCCACCCTTTTTAATGCATTAACGGCAACCATTTCGGCGCAGGCGGCAAATTTTCCGTTTTGCACAATTGAGCCGAACACGGGGCGCGTTGCCGTGCCCGACGAACGTCTTGATAAGCTTGCCGCCCTTGTCAACCCGAAAATTTTGGTTCCGACACAACTTGAATTTGTTGATATTGCAGGTCTTGTTAAAGGCGCATCAAAGGGCGAAGGTCTTGGCAACCAGTTTTTAGCCAACATCAGACAGACAGATGCCATCATTCACGTTTTGCGCTGTTTTGAAGACGACAACATCACCCATGTCGAAGGTTCTGTTGACCCTATTCGCGACTCTGAAATTGTTGAAACCGAATTGATGCTTGCTGATTTAGAATCACTTGAAAAGCGCTTTGAGCAGGTTGCAAAAAAATCAAAAAACGGCGACAAAGAAGCCAAACTTCAAGAAACCGTTATGGAGCCCGTTATCAAAGCTTTGCGTGAAGGTAAGCCGGCACGCGTTGCGGCGCCCGATAAAAGCTGTAAAGATGAATTTAAGCAATATCAAATGTTGCAGCTTTTAACATCAAAACCCGTGCTTTATGTTTGCAACGTTGATGAAAGCTCAGCAGCCACCGGAAACAAATTCTCAGCCTGCGTTTTTGAAAAAGCAAAAGCAGAAAATGCCGAAGCTGTTATTATTTCCGCCGAAATCGAATCTGAAGTCGCACAGCTTGAAAATGAGGCCGAAAAACAAGAATTTCTGGAGAGCCTGGGTTTAAAAGAAACCGGCCTTTCCAAAATCATCAAAGCCGGCTACGCCCTTTTGGGACTCCAAACATATTTTACGGCCGGACCGAAAGAAGTTCATGCGTGGACTTTCTTGAAGGGCTCTAAAGCGCCTGTTTGTGCCGGCATTATTCACACCGACTTCGAACGCGGCTTCATCAGAGCTGAAACAATATCTTTTGATGATTATATCAACTATGGCGGCGAACAAGGCGCTAAAAACAACGGCAAAATGCGCTCGGAAGGCAAAGAATACATTGTGCAAGACGGTGATGTGATGAACTTCTTATTTAATGTTTAAGGGCTGCTCTGCCGCAAAAAAAGCCTGAATTGTTTTTATTCATCTAAAATTTGAGGACGCTTGAGCTGAATACGTTTCACAACTTCATCCGTTAAATCTTCGACGTTTTCATTTTGAGAGGCAATAACGCGCTTGTCAAAAACAACCGAAGCACCTTTTTCTTTGGCCACTTCCGCAATAATGCGGTTGATGTCTTCCGTTAAGTGTTCAATTGTCCGGTTATATGCCTGTATCATTGTGTCGCGCTTAAATTTAAGCGACTTCATATACACTTCCGAAAAATCATCTTTCTCTTTTGTTTCTTTCAAAGATGAAATTTTATTTTGAGCCGTGCTGACTTCGTCGTTTAAGATATTGATTTTTGCCTCAAATTCTTGATTAAGCTGCTCTATCCTCAAACCACGCAATGTGCGCTCCAAATCAAAAATATAAACCTTTTCAACCTTCGGAGAAACAACTTCGACAAGCTGTTTTTGCACCGCTTCCTGCTCTGAAATGTCTTGTTGCATTTTTTCTTGTGCACGCTCTATTTGAGACAGTTTTACAAACCCGAAAAAGGTAGCCGCACCGTATAACAAACCAAAAATAATAACCAAAACCAAACAAGCAGTACCTTTTTTGGAACTTGTTTTGATTTGTTCCTGCTTGTTGAAAAATGATTCTAGATTTTCATACACTTTTTTTTCCTCTCAAACATACACTTTTGTCGTCTGGTATATTTCAATATAACCCAAGTTTACGGAAAATTCATTCCATAAACTTGAGTTATTCATTAAAATTACCACGTGTATGATACACCCATACGGTAGATCGTATCTGACGAATTGCCCCACGCAACACCGGCATTGAGCATAATGTTATCTGTCAGCCAGTGATATGCGCCGAACGCCACTGCCGAATATCCGGCATATAAACCTGTGCCGAGCGTAATCTGCGTGTCGCCGTTGGCGCGTGAGTTCGGAGCCATTGCCGACATAGCCGACATTGAGGCCATTCCGCTGCGCATATCTTTGCGTAACTTAACATATTTATTACCTAAATCAGCAACTTGGTTGTCTAAACGATATATGTTGCTGTCCAAAGCTCTGATGGCGTCGGTAACGTTGGAGGTTTCAGAGGCATAAACCGTGTGTGCCAGATTTGAAACATCACCGACAGCCGAGTTAACGGAAGCAATGTTGGCATTAACCGTTTTGGCACTTGAAACACCATTCATTTCATCGCCCAAATCAGCAGCCGAACCAATGTTGGAAGCAACGCTCGTTAAGGCCGAGGCAACATCTTTTCCGGCAATTGAAGCATACCCGTCAAACGTTGTGTTGTTCATTTGGCTTCTATCGCCGATAGATCTGTCAACCGCTGTTAAGTGATTTTCAACCGTTCCTTCATCAGACAAGTTGCCCTTATAAACACTTGCTTCACGAAGCTTGTCGGACAAACCATGAACCGTTCCGAGCGTTGCATCGATGTTGTTTAACACATCAATCACGTTTTCGGGAACCTTATAACCTTCATCAGTCGGTCTGCCGTTTGTGATGTTGGTACTTGTGATATTCAAATCAGAGAAGTCTCCGATAATTGTGTTGACCGCTGCAATGTTTGCATTAACCGTATTGCTTGCGGAAACACCGTTTGCCGTGCCGAGAACATCTGACGTTCCGATGTTGGTCACAATTTGATCTAAAGCGTCCGTAATCTTCTGCGTTGTGAAGTTGCCATAGTGAACAGAACCTTCCTCTGTTGCGACATTGATGTCGGCAGACCATACACCCGTTTCTTCATCAAAGCTTCCGCCCAACGCTTCGCTTGTATGATACAGCTGTGTATCCAAAGCTTCCACATTCTGTGAAACCGTCGTTTGAAGCGCACCGCTTTCGTCTTTTGAAGCCGTAATATAGTGTCCGTCATCAACACTGCCGATGGCTTCATCAAGAAGCAACACATTTTCACCAACCGTGTGCGCCAAACCGTCAACGTAGTCGCCGGCTGTTTTAATGACATGACCTTCGTCATCAAGCTTTTGAACCTTAACTGCTTCTTGAAGTTCAGCAATGGCCTCACCTTGTTCGCCGCTTTCGTTTTCAAGCGCCGTTACACGCACATCCAATGCCGCATCTGCCTGCTCACGAGCTGTCGTTTCGGCCGCAATGGCACTTGCATTCGCCGTAATTTGCGTTTGAAGTGCCGCATCTGCCTGCTCGCGAGCTGTTGTTTCGGCCGCAATGGCATTTGCATTCGTCGTAATTTGCGTTTGAAGTGCCGCATCTGCCTGCTCGCGGGCCGTCGTTTCGGCTGCAATAGCGTTCGTATTTGCTGTAATCTGCGTTTGAAGTGCCGCATCTGCCTGTTCGCGGGCTGATGTTTCGGTATCAATACGTCCACCCAACAATTCATCTGCCTGCTCGCGAGCCGTCGTTTCAGCCGCAATTGCATTCGTATTTGCCGTAATTTGCGTTTGGAGCGCCGTATCTGCCTGTTCGCGGGCTGATATTTCGGCATCAATGCGTCCGCTCAACAATTCGTCGGCCTCCACGCGAGCTGTTGTTTCAGCATCAACCAAATCATACACCGCTTTTGCCGTTGCAACGGTTGTGTGATCAGACGAGTCGTCAATTTCTTCGCTGACACCTTTAATGATGGTGTCTGAACCTTCAAACTTCACACCGTTTGCCGATGAAAGCGTTGTAACACCTTCCACCTTCAAATCACCGCTGATGGTTGCTCCTTGCGAAACAAGCAAGCTTTGCAATGTGGCAAGGTCGGTAGTGGTCAACGTGCCGTTAACCGTCAAGCTTCTGGATCCGCCTGAAGCAGTTGTGCCAATGACAACATTGTCATAGAACCTCGAAACACCCCTTACATCCATACCATTGTTTGCACTAAGTAAGCCTGTAAAGGTCTTGTTACCGGCAATTGTTTCATTGCCCGTGATGTGAACAACATTGTCGTTGACGGCTTTAATTGCTTTCGACGATGCAATCGTGTTTGAACTGTCGCTGTCAACCGCATCAGAAATACCCGTGATCACCGTG
>Ga0310690_10008087_pt1 | contig 13411 bp, 13 predicted proteins | sample AusTroGonzalo_MG_2_FD_207661 | JGI IMG/M metagenome (GOLD analysis project Ga0310690, IMG submission 207661) | Bovine rumen microbial communities from tropical cattle in Woodstock, Queensland, Australia - Gonzalo_04 (v2) (version 2) | ecosystem: Host-associated > Mammals > Digestive system >... | reverse complement strand
TCTAATGAACTTGCCATCGCCGTCTATCCCAATATAATCTAAATAATCCTCAGCGTTTTCTTTTTCTATCTTATTTGCAACAAGATAATCAAATACCAAGTCGTTATCTTCTTTCCTATCGAAAAGGCGTACAGCTTCTTGTTTTACGATATAATCATATAATAACGATGCAGCCAGATTGTTTTCCTCATTCAAAGACTCATATATCTTCGTCAACAACACCTTTCTTATGCATTCTTCATAATCCATTGAGGCTGGATACTCAATAAGATTCACAAAATGAAATTCATTCCGTTCTTCTGTTTGTTCAGCATAGTAATTCAAAAAAGTAGATTTACCACTACCGCTTGCACCATAGAAAATAATCGTATTGTTTGAATTCCCATTGATTATTTTGCTCATCCTATCAACTAATCTTTCAATAGTGTCAGGATAATCCACGAAAAAATACTTCTGAAATCCTTCTTTGTTGGTTTCAGCATCCTTGCCGATTTCAAAAGGTGAGTTCCTCTTATTGTCGGTGAGAGAATATTCCAGGCTGGTTTTTAATTCGTCCATAACTTGATTGTTTATTTAATATTCTTGATGCATTTGGACATTTCATTGTTTAAGTTTTCAAAATGACTATTCATATCCTGTAGCCATTGGGCAATATCCTCTCCTTTCTTTTTCTTCTTCGAAATAAGACCTATGTCATCCAAGCAAATCTTACCAGCAGCACTACAACTGTTGGAGACAACCGGAAGCAAATCATTAAAAGTATTGATTCCTGATTCTATCATGATGATTCCATTCAGGACAGCAGGATTATTAATAATTGAGCCATCTTTAATCTTTGAACCGCCGTGACGAAGGACAGAGTTCCATAGGGACGTAAATGTACTGATCACAGAATCTTTCTTTTCAGTCAACTTTACCTTGAGATCACTTTGCGTCAAATATTTCTTTATATCTTCCACATTCCCTTTTAATGCCGCATTTAGTTGGCGGTTCTTCTCTGCTGAATCCTTCAATGCTCTATTTTGGTTCTGTATTTGTTGCTCTGCCTGCTGATTTCCCACTTTAAGAAGGGAGATCTGTTGTTGAACATTGGCTCTTTCGCTTTTTGCGGTACTTTTCATAACTAATAATGTTATAATAGCAGCCAAAAAACCTAATATAGTAGCTATCAAATCGGCAAAATTCACACGATATGTCAGTTTCCCCCAATCCTTGTTTTTTTCATTATCCTGACTATCACTTTCAACATTTTCATTAGTTGTCGATGCTGTATCTCCTATGTTGACAACCGTGTTTGACGATTCTACTTTAATTGTCGTATCACCAGTAGTGTCAAGAGTAACTCCCGTAGCTTTGACAGGTAATTGATGATTGGGAACCGTGGATTGAGAAAACGCTGTGTTATACGACAAAACAGCACAAATAAACAAAAAAAAGTAAATATGTCGTTTCATAAAATAAAAAAATTATTCGCTTCGGAATTTCAAGAACTCTTGATAATCGCGGATATAATCCTCTTTCAGATATACATCGCTGGCTAGCACCATACAGACGGCACCAGACGAGAAGTCCTCCAAGTCACGCCACATGCCCGGCTTCACATATAGTCCTTGATAAGGTCTGTTCAAGAAAAACGAACGCTTGCACTTGCCGTCGTCGAGAGTGACAGTGAAAGAACCACTGGCGGCAATGATAAGCTGGCTCAGTTCCTTATGGGCATGTGAGCCACGGTTCTCGCCACCGGGCACATCGTAGAGATAATAGACACGCTTCACATCGAAAGGCAGCGTTATGCCGTTTTCCACAACAGACAGATTACCCCTGCGGTCTTCATGATGCTTGTCCAACTCGACCATAGTGCAGTCGAAAACGCTATATTTTTCCATCTTTCTTCAGTTTTAAGAAGTCGCCGTATTCGCGGATGTAATCTTGCTCATCGTAATGGATAGAGCCAAACTCCAAAGCAAGCGAATTGGTAGAGAAATTGTTCATTTCCCGCCATAGACCAGCAGGTACATAGAGACCATAGTAGGAGCGGTTAAGTGTAAAAGTTTTCTTGTTCTCGCCATCGTCAACCACCACATCGAAAGCACCTGAGAGGGCTATCACAAACTCTTGGTTCTCACGAAAAGCATGACCGCCACGGGCTTCGCCTCCTGGTACATCATAAATCCAGTAGGTACGCTTGATTTCGAACGGGATATGGTTGTTCTGCTCAGCAAACGACAAGTTACCCCTCGCATCGAGAAACTTTGGAAGTTCGATTATCTTAACGTCGTCAATTGTAGCCATTTTCTTTGTCGGTTAAAGATGAGCCAATGTTCCGCTGTTAATCTCTTCTTTCATCTCGTCGATGACTTTCAGCAGATACTGGCCGTACTGATTCTTGAGCATCGGCTTGGCCAGTTCGCGCATCTTTTCCTCGGTTATCCAGCCGTTGCGGTAGGCGATACCTTCGAGGCAAGCAACCTTCAGGCCTTGACGCTTCTCGATGACTTCGACAAAAGTAGAAGCCTCTGAGAGGCTATCATGCGTTCCAGTATCTAACCAAGCGAAACCACGGCCAAAGACTTGAACTTTTAACTCACCGTCTTTCAAGAATTCCTGGTTGACAGTAGTTATTTCTAACTCTCCCCTTGCGCTTGGCTTAATGTACTTGGCAACATTGACTACCTTGTTGGGATAGAAGTATAGACCCACCACAGCGTAGTTGCTTTTGGGTGCCTTCGGCTTCTCTTCTATACTGAGGCAGTTGCCTTCTTTATCAAATTCAGCTACGCCATAACGCTCGGGGTCACTTACCCAGTAGCCGAATACCGTTGCCTTATTGTTCTCCTCGGCATCCTTAACGGCATTGCGGAGCAAAGTGGTGAAGCCGGAACCATAGAAGATATTGTCACCAAGTACCAAACAAGCACTGTCATCACCTATAAATTTCTCACCAATGATAAACGCTTGAGCGAGTCCGTCGGGACTTGGTTGTTCCGCATAGTCGAAGTGTACGCCATAGTCTGAACCATCACCAAGCAGTCGCTTAAACCCTGGAAGGTCGTAAGGGGTACTGATAATAAGTATATCCCTAATTCCAGCCAGCATAAGGGCAGAGATGGGATAATACACCATCGGCTTGTCATAAATCGGCAGCAATTGCTTGCTAACACCCTTGGTAATGGGATACAATCTTGTGCCGGAGCCTCCGGCTAATACAATACCTTTCATGTCCTATAGTTTTTATCTGTTGTTATACATGTCTTCGTAATACTTCATATAGTCACCACTCGTCACATTATCCATCCACTCTTGGTTATCGAGATACCAGCGGACGGTCTTCTCGATGCCCTCTTCAAACTGCAAGCTCGGCTCCCAGCCTAGTTCCTTCTGAAGTTTGGTGGAATCGATAGCATAACGCATGTCATGTCCCGCGCGGTCGGTAACGTAGGTGATTAGGTCCATGTCGGCATCTTCGGGACGGCCAAGGATACGGTCAACGGTATTGATGAGTACCTTTATGATATCAATGTTCTTCCACTCGTTGAAGCCGCCGATGTTGTAGGTCTCGGCCACCTTGCCTTCATGAAAGATAAGATCAATCGCCCTGGCATGGTCTTCCACATAGAGCCAATCGCGCACGTTCTCACCCTTGCCATACACAGGCAGCGGCTTGCGGTGACGAATGTTATTGATGAACAAAGGTATCAGTTTTTCTGGGAACTGATAGGGACCATAGTTATTGGAGCAGTTGGTCACCACAGTCGGGAGACCATAGGTGTCGTGGAAAGCTCTCACGAAGTGGTCGCTGCTGGCCTTGGCTGCACTATATGGGCTATGCGGTTGGTACTTCAAATCTTCGGTAAAGAATTTCTCACCATATGCAAGATGATGTTTACCACTGGAAGCCTTTGTCGTGAAAGGCGGCTCAATTCCCTCGGGGTGCGTCATCTGTAATGCGCCATACACTTCATCTGTAGAAATGTGGTAGAAACGCTTTCCTTCATACTTCTCAGGCAGACTTTCCCAATAGGCTTTAGCTGCCTGGAGAAGGCTCAGTGTTCCCATCACATTGGTCTGCGCAAAGGTAAATGGATCTTTAATACTGCGGTCAACGTGACTCTCGGCTGCAAGATGAATAATACCATCAACCTTTTCTTCCTGCATAAGTGTGAAAACACTGTTAAAGTCGCAGATGTCCATTTTAACAAACTTGTAGTTAGGCTTATTCTCAATGTCATTGAGGTTAGCCAGATTGCCAGCGTAGGTAAGCTTATCAAGATTGATAATCTTATACTTAGGATACTTATTGACAAACAGCCTTACTACATGGCTGCCAATAAATCCGGCTCCACCAGTAATGATAATGTTCTGCATATTTTGTATTTTATAAATTCATCAAGAGGGCAAGCTTGCTGCTATTGAACTTTTGTATTTTATGAGAAACCAGCAGGATTCTGATTTTTTGCGGCCCAATGGGCAAGTCCTGTGGTTGTGTGGAGGATCACAGAAACCTGCCGTCAAACTAGAGCCTCAAGCTGCGCGTAAAGTTCCGTTGGCTCTGTGCAGCTATAATGTAGTTTAATATATTCCATAAGGTAACACACCGACATTCAAAAAGCGGGTGCATAATGTGGCCACATATCTCTTTACAATTCAAGACTTTGCTTATACCACTGGAACAATTTGGCTACGCCTTCTTCAATCTCCACCTTGTGTGTCCAACCAAGGCTGTGCAGCTTCGACACGTCGATAAGCTTGCGCATAGTACCATCAGGCTTCGAGGCATCAAACTCCACCTTCCCAGAGAAGCCCACTGCCTTCACCACCAGCTCCGAAAGCTCGCGGATGGTCAGCTCTTTACCAGTTCCCACATTGATGTGGCAGTTGCGAATCTCGCCTAATGAAGGGATGGCGCCTCCACGTCCTGCGGTATAGTCTCTGTCCACCACACCGTCAGCGGCATTACCATAATGCACACTGGAATACTTCTCGATTCCAATCACATCCTTAAAGTCCACATTGATCAAGATATGCACACAGGCATCTGCCAATTCCTCGCTCCAAAGGAATTCACGAAGCGGAGTGCCGGTGCCCCACAGTACCACCTTATTGTCGGAAATGCCGTACTTGGCCAGTACCTTCAATACTTCTTCCTTGGAGGCAGTACCACTCACACCTTCGACGGGACGCTTATTCAAGTCGATGGCAATCTTATCCCAGGCGCCTTCATGAATGAGTTTGGCTAAATACACCTTACGCATCATGGCCGGCATCACATGGCTGTTCTCCAGATGGAAGTTGTCGTTTGGGCCATAGAGGTTCGTAGGCATCACGGCAATAAAATTGGTACCATATTGCAAGTTATAGCTCTCGCACATCTTCAGACCCGCAATCTTTGCAATAGCGTACGGCTCATTCGTGTACTCCAGCGGACCGGTAAGCAGATAGTCTTCAATCATCGGCTGCGGTGCTTCCTTGGGGTAAATACAAGTGCTACCCAAGAAGAGGAGTTTCTTCACCCCATGAGCATAAGCTTCGCTGATGATGTTACACTGGATCTTCATATTCACCATGATGAAATCAGCCCTATACAGCGAATTCGCCATAATACCACCCACGAAAGCTGCTGCCAACACCACGGCATCGGGTTTTTCTCTGTCGAAAAACTCCTTCACGGCAACCTGGTTCGTCAAATCCATCTCCTGGATAGTCAGACCCACAAGGTTGTTGTATCCGCGTTTTTTCAGGTTATTCCAAATTGCTGAACCCACCAATCCTGTATGGCCAGCAACATAAATCTTTGAATTCTTGTCTAACATGACTATAATGATTATTTAACAATACCTTTTTCCAAATACTCGGCTAAGTTCATCCTCACTTTCGCCGCAGCGCCTTCAGCGGCTACCTTGGTCATGTCGCTATCCACCATCAGCTTCACCAACTGCTCGAAGCTAGTCTTGTTTGGATTCCAGCCCAACTTGGCTTTGGCTTTCGTCGGATCACCCCAAAGATTAACGACATCTGTTGGACGATAAAAGTCCTTGCTCACTGCGACAAGTGTCTTACCAATGAGTTTCTCGGGGCCCTTCACGCAGACACCCTTCTCGTCAATGCCCTTGCCCTCGAACTTCAGCTCGATGCCCGCATATCGGAAGGCTAGTTCGGTGAACTCGCGCACCGAGTGCTGCACACCTGTGGCGATGACAAAGTCCTCGGGCTTGTCATTTTGGAGGATGAGCCACATACATTCCACGTAGTCCTTGGCATAGCCCCAGTCTCTCAAACTGTCGAGGTTGCCGAGATAGAGACAGTCCTGCAAACCTTGTGAGATACGAGCAGCGGCCAAAGTGATTTTACGCGTTACGAAAGTCTCGCCACGTCTTTCCGACTCATGGTTGAAAAGGATGCCCGAACAGCAAAACATGTCGTACGCCTCACGGTACTCCTTCACAATCCAATAGCCGTACAATTTGGCTACGGCATAAGGCGAATAGGGATGGAAGGGGGTGTTTTCGTTTTGAGGCACCTCTTCTACCTTGCCGTACAATTCGCTAGTGGAAGCTTGATAAACCCGGCAAGTCTTCTCCAGACCTACTGCGCGTACAGCCTCCAGCACACGAAGCACGCCCGTGGCATCCACGTCGGCTGTGAACTCCGGGCTATCAAAGCTCACTTGCACGTGGCTTTGCGCCGCTAGATTATAGATTTCATCGGGACGCACCTTGCCGATCACCTTGATGAGGCTCATGGAGTCACCCATGTGGCCATAGTGCAGATGAAAATGTGGTTTGCCCTCAAGGTGGGCTATTCTCTCACGAAAGTCGACAGAGCTACGACGGATGATGCCGTGGACATCATAGCCTTTTTCCAAAAGAAACTCTGACAGGTAAGACCCGTCCTGACCGGTCACGCCGGTGATTAATGCGGTTTTCATTATCGTTATTTAAATTAATTGCTTGAAAATTCTCTGATTCGCTGCTCCTCACTGCGACGGCAGACAAGAAACTGGCCGTTCTTCTCACTCACAATGTAGCCGTCCAAGCCTTGGAGGACTACTTTCCTAGCATCTTCGGTATGCACTACACAGTTGGCACACTCGTATAGTTTTACGTTACCCACGGCTCCGTTGCCGTTGGCATCCTTGTTCAGCTTGTTGTGCAGCGAGGCCCAGTTGCCCAAATCGCTCCAACCAAAGTCAGCAGGATGGGTATAGACAAGGCCTTCCTTAGAGGCGGGCTCCATCACAGCAAAGTCTATGGAAATCTTCTCGCATTGCGGGAAGATATTTTGCACATCATCAGTCACCATGATCTTATCCATATCTTCGGCAATATTGGGCTTGTAAGTCTTGATGCAAGCGGTGATGGTCTCCAGATTCCAGACGAAGATACCTGCGTTCCAGAGGTAGTTACCCGCTTTTAGGTACTTCTCTGCGGTCTCGTGGTCAGGCTTCTCTTTAAAGGCCTCCACGGGGCAAATCTCGCTATTGGTGGCAAGAAGCGCCTCCACATAGCCATAGCCCGTTTCGGGGCGAGAAGGCTTGATACCTATCGTCACAATGGCATTGTGGTTTTCTGTGAAGTCAAGGGCGTTCTTAATTACCCTGCGGAACTCCTCGGGGTTCATCACCACTGCATCGGCAGGTGTCACCACCACATTGGCTTGGGGGTCTTCCTTCTTGATGTTCCAGCACGCCCAAGCGATGCAAGGAGCGGTATTGCGAGCAGCAGGTTCAGCAAGGATATGTTCAGCAGGAATGTCAGGCAATTGCTGCCTAATAATCTCCACGTAGGCGGCATTGGTTACCACCCAGAAGTTCTGCATAGGACAGACACCTTTGAAGCGATCGACGGTCAATTGGATAAGTGTCCGCCCGCAGCCCAATATGTCAATGAACTGCTTCGGATACTCAGGCGTACTCAGCGGCCAGAAACGACTGCCCACGCCGCCGGCCATGATTACTATGTGGTTGTCTCGCATGTTTTTTTGCTTAATTGCACAAATAATTGAATTGTTTTGAGGTTTGACTCTCTGTTTATTCAGCGCTTCAGCGTTTTGTGTCATAATCCCGAGGGGATTAACCGAAAAGGGGGTGAGCAAGACAGTAAAGCCTACAATCCCATAAATACCGTCATTCAGTCACTATCGAAACAGTTGTTGTCTTAGTTAAAAGCCTCGGCCTAAGCTACGCCTATATTACAAAAAATTGTTTTTCGTTGAGCGAATCTGTAGAAACGCTCATATTTATCGTCTTCAGCTTACAACTTATCGACTCCCAGGCATATCATCGCTCCAGTCGTGGCCAAGGTCCCAGTGCTCGTCGTAGACGAACTCGAAGTACGGGAGAGCGAACTCCTCCTCTATCAGATCGGTGAACTCTTCTTGAATCGGTTCGGCCCAATGACCCACCAGCACTATAAACTTATCGATGGTCCAGGCCACTCGGCCGCAGGGGATTTGCGTATAGTCACCCTTGAATTTGGGCTCGGAATGCTTGACCTGACCTCAGAAATAGTCCTTGGCCCATATCTGCCGATGCAGATGCGGATAATTGATGAAAGGCTTTCCCTTCTCAGCAGCCTCCTCAACCTCACGTGGAGTAAGCTCCTTTTTTCGCACCCCAAAGAGAGTGTGATTCTCTGGGTCGTACCAAAAAATCCCCACACAAGGCATCTGCTTGTCGAACGAGCGCATATCGTCCATTTGAGCCTTTCTCTCTATCTCGTTGAGATGTGTCATTGGTTACAATTTTTCAGCGTATTATATGTGATACACATTCTCATTAATCGGGCAAATGTTATGGCAATCCAAAATCACCTTCCCTTTCAACTTGTCCCAATTCTGCTTAATATGATCATGCTTCACCATGATGACCACCATATCTACCTCGCTCAAGAATTGGTCGAAGTCCAAAATCTGGTTCGGTACAATGGACTTGTCAGTGAAAAATGGGTCAAAACTCTTTAGCGGACGGGCCAAATGATGCTCCTGAATATCCAACAACTGGAGCGTCGGACTTTCACGGACATCATCTACATTCTCCTTGTAAGTGATGCCATATAGACCTACATGACGGCTGTCGATGAGACCATGCTTCTTCATAATCTCATAAATACGCTCCAACACAAATACGGGCTGCGTGTCATTGGTCTTCATGCTTTCATCAATGACCTTAGCCAATTGAGGATAGTCGCCCACAAGGAACCACGGGTCAACACTGATGCAGTGACCGCCCACACCAGGACCAGGTTGTAGGATGTTCACACGCGGATGCATGTTGCAAATACGGATAATCTCGTACACATCCATATTGTCGTGGCGACAGATACGGCTCAACTCATTGGCGAAGGCGATGTTGACGGCACGATAGGTATTCTCCACCACCTTGGTCATCTCAGCAGTGCGAATATCGGTCACTACGATTTCACCTTGACAGAACGAGGCGTAGTATTGCTTTACTTTTTCACCAATCTCACGACTGTCGGCACCGATGGTGCGGTTGTTGTGGAGCAACTCGTAGACCATGTTGCCAGGAATGATGCGCTCAGGGGCGTGAACAAGATTAATATCCTTGCCTATCTTGAAGCCATTGGCCTCAATGACGGGACGCACGAACTTGTCAATCGTGCCAGGGCTTACGGTGCTTTCCACCACTATGGTAGCACCCTTAGGACAAACCTTCATCACATCCTTCACAGCGGCCACCACATAACAAGCATCCACTTTCTTGGAAAACTTGTCGTAGGGGGTAGGAACGGAGATGATATACATATCCGTTTTTTGGTATTCAGTGGTAAACTTGATGCCCGCCTTAAGTGCAGCATTAAAAAGTTCGTCTAATCCTTCTTCCTTGAAGGTGGTCTTACCCGCATTGAGTGTGGCAACAAGTTTCTTGTTGTAGTCAGTTCCAATGACCTCTATACCGTGTGAGGCCATCATCAATGCTGTCGGTAGTCCGATGTAGCCGAGTCCGATTACGTTAACCAACTTATTAAACTCTTTTTTAATATTATTTGAACGTATTTACAATTCTACCGCAAGCCAAGCCATCACCATAAGGATTTATGGCTTTACTCATCTGGTCGTAATAAGCTTCATCCTCAATAAACCTGCTCACCTCGCTGACAATCAAATCATGGTCTGTGCCTACCAGCTTCACTGTACCTGCATCAAGTGCTTCTGGGCGTTCAGTGGTATTGCGCATCACCAAAACAGGCTTACCCAAACCTGGTGCTTCTTCTTGAATACCACCACTGTCTGTCAACACAATATGGCATTTTTCCATAAGATAGACAAATTGAAGATACTCCAACGGCTCAATAAAAAACATATTACCGAGATGGCTTAAATCTTCACCAAATACTTCATGGATAGGTTTTCTGACATTTGGATTAAGGTGCATTGGATAGACAAAGTCAATATCGGGGTATTTGATATTCAAGTCCTTGATGGCTGTCACCATATTGATAAAGCCTTGGCCAAAATTCTCTCTTCTGTGACCAGTAATGAGCACAAGTTTCTTACTGTTGGCTAAACGGTTGACATTGTAGCCCGCCTTCATCAAATTGCTTTCAAGCTCCTCATCAAGTGCCTTGTTATTCTTCATCTTGTCAACAACCATATACAGCGCATCTATGACTGTATTGCCTGTCACAAAAATCTTGTTTTCACTAACATTTTCTTTCAGAAGATTTGCCTTACTGAGGGGGGTTGGAGCGAAATCATACTCTGCGATACGTCCTGTGATTTGACGATTCATCTCCTCTGGCCAAGGAGAATATTTGTTATAAGTTCTTAATCCAGCCTCAACATGCCCAACGGGAATCTGCTGATAAAAAGCAGCTAAAGCAGCCGCTGTACTTGTAGTTGTATCACCATGTACCAGCACCACGTCAGGCTTACATTCTTTCAGCACATCCCGCATACCTGTTAGCACCGAAGCAGTGACATCATACAAATCCTGCCCATGCTTCATGATGTTCAGGTCATAATCGGGTGTGACCTCAAAAATGCGCAACACCTGATCAAGCATCTCACGATGCTGTCCAGTGACGCAGACGATGGTTTCGAAATCATTGGGATACTTTTGGAACTCTTTTACCAGAGGACACATCTTGATAGCCTCAGGACGAGTACCAAAAACGAGCATTATCCTCTTCATCGCCTATTTGTTTGCATTAAAGCCCTAAGCCTTATCTATCTAAAATTAAAAGCGACTTGCTCTTTCTACAGCTTCGCCTCGTCAGTCACATTTCGTGGTGACAAAAATTGGAGTTGCTTTACCTTACGGACATCTCATAGAATCTGATGATCATTTGTCCGTTTTGGAATTTGGGGACAAAATTATGAATAATTATTTGATATTTCAAACACTTATAAAAATAAATTACGCTGCACTTGTTTCCATCATCTTCCGCCACTTGAAATAACCGAACACCGCAATGACAACATACAGAGCATAGAGGCTGGCTTTGAAGGGAATGTCCTTGTAGAAATACAAGGCACTGGTGACAATGTCAACCGCAATCCAAACGAACCATTGCTCAAGGTACTTTCGTGCCAAAGCCCAGATACCCACAATGCTCAGGGCTGTGGTGAAGGCATCGGCCAAAGGCACAGTGGAATTGGTAAAACGGCTCAATATGAAATAGATGGCAGCCCATATCACAGCGGCGAAAACCATCCAAACCAAAGCCATACGTTTGGGCATGTGGCGAATGGGAAGGTCGTTCGTTTTTTGCTTGTGCTGCATCCATGCGATGAAACCGTAGACGGTCATTGCAAGGTAGTAGAACTCCATACCGCAGTCGGCATAGAGTCCTTTTTGATAGTACAAGACGATGCCCAAGGACTGCATCACGAAGCCCACGACCCACATCCACACACTGGCTTTGTATTCCAAGAGGATATACGCCAAGCCTAGGATGGTTGTCGTAATGTCAAGCCAATGGGTGGCGAGGAACTCCATAATCACACCTCTCTTTCATCTCATCGGCATAAGCGATGAATTCCCCAACATTCATGGCTTTGAGGAATACTAGTCCGTGTGTGGCGCGAACGAGGGGGTGGGCGTTTTCATAGAAGTATTTCTTTCCTAAGACAAACTGTATGTCCTTCAACTGCTTCACCCAGATTTGCTCTGCTAACTCGCTGAAAGGACCGTCGAAGTCAGGGTTAGGGAACTCTGCCTTGACTTGAGTCAGGTAGCTGTCCTTGAAGGCTTTTTCGAAAACGGCGAAGGCGTTGAGCGAAACAGGCACATACATATTGGCTTCGGTAGGGTGGAAAGTCGACCACACATTGCGGTAACCGAAAATCTTCAAATCGCGCAAATCCGTTTCTTCATTCCACAATCTTATGGCATCAGCGATGGTCTGCATGACTTTGTAATGCGTGTTAGGGCCTTGCCCCTCCGAGTCGATAGCCACTGTGATGACCGAAGGTTTCAGCGTGCGCAACTGGTTAAGGATGAGAGCGATGTCACGCTGTTGGCTCAAACTCTTAGCCTCAGAAGTTTCGTTCCCACTTTCATACAGCTCCAACCTAAGATGGTGAATGTGATTCAACGAAGTGCCTGCACAAGCCCAAACCAATTCTTCCTCAAACTCGCGCACCTGACCTTTGAGTTGTTGTATCTCGCGGCTGTTGGCCTTCCCCGCCTTGATGTTCTCTATCTCCGTCTGAAAGCGTGTTTCGATGTCATCGATGCTCTTCAGATTCCATAGCCCTACAGCATCACGAACGATACGATGGCAGAAACCCCGCCGCATCTCATCAGGGTTCTTGCGAGCGATGTTGTCGAGATAATGATAGAGATCTTTCTCCTGCTTGAAGCGATAACCTTGTTCGAAATAGTCGGGATAATGCACCATCTGAATGCGGCCCTGGTGAAGGTAGCCAAGGGTGTCCTGCAGTGCCTCCAACAAGAACGCATCGGTAACGCTGTGATAGCCCGATGTCATGATGGCAAAATGCACCTGGTTCGACGGTGATCCTAACTGTCGGTTGATGAAAGGCATGATGCCCAGCATGATGTCATCATGATGGGGACCTGTGTGGTAAATGACCTCGTTCTCAATGGGTTTCACACCACGCCAAAGCTTGGTTTCCACATCAGCGATCACACGTTGCACCACCTCAAGACTCAAGTTGGGAATCTTGGAGCAGCGAGGGTCGTTTTGTAAATCCTCCAACGTCAATTTACGGGCATGGCAATTGAGTATCTTGCAAAGCCCCATGACGGCACGTTCGGTTTTCTCGAAGTTCCACTCGCCTTCGAAAAAGGATGGATCTTTTTTGTTGAACATTTGATTAGATGAGTCTTATGGCTTGTTACAGGCCTCAACAGGTATGTCATCCCCACGCTGGGCAGTGCGGTGGCATGGGATCTATTCCTGTTGAGGCCGTCTTATATAGTTTT
>Ga0310690_10008085_pt1 | contig 13414 bp, 5 predicted proteins | sample AusTroGonzalo_MG_2_FD_207661 | JGI IMG/M metagenome (GOLD analysis project Ga0310690, IMG submission 207661) | Bovine rumen microbial communities from tropical cattle in Woodstock, Queensland, Australia - Gonzalo_04 (v2) (version 2) | ecosystem: Host-associated > Mammals > Digestive system >... | reverse complement strand
ACTGTCGAAATCGGCGACCAAGTATGGATGGCCGAAAACCTGAACTACAACTACCATACAGAAATAACACAATCCATCTGTTACGAAAACGACGAAAAAAACTGCGCCAAGTACGGCAGGCTCTATACCTTCGCGGCAGCCGTAGATTCGGCAGGGCTATTCGGCGACGGAGGCCTTGGTTGCGGCACCATCACCGACTGCACCGTGAAGGTTTCTACACGGGGAGTCTGCCCCGAAGGATGGCACTTACCTTCCATGAATGAATGGGAACAGCTGTTTTCAGCTGTCGGCGGAGACACCATAGCGGCAAAAGTATTGAGAACGGCTGATGGTATCGGTACGGACGACTATGGTTTCAACATCATTAAAGCGGGATCTTACTTCAGCAACTTTAGTGGCATAGAGGGTGATTACTGCTCCGCCTATTTTTGGACTTCAACGCAATACGACGAAAGCCTCTACCTCTCGTTCGGGGAGGGCCTAGTATACGTGATACTTGATATGTACGATAATGTAGAACCCCTTAGTATAGGTGTCCCATCGTTCCAGGGCACCGGCATCAATGACGCAATGCCAATCCGCTGCGTCATGGACTGATTTTCTAAAACTAGGAATTTAAGGAGAATACCGATATGAAGATCTTCTTTATCTTGTTCTTGACCGCCTTGATGTTTATAGGTTGTTCCGAAACTGGAACTAACACGTCCCTTGAAGAAAGGAAGATTCAGGGCGTCTCCCAGAAAGGCCCCTTTATCACCGGCTCCACGGTATACATCATGGAGTTGGACGAAAAAACAATACTTCAAACGGGAAGGCTGTTCAAATCGACCATTAAAAGCGATAAAGGCGATTTTATCCTCGAAGGCGACGCGCCTTACTCCAAATATGTCATGATAGAGGTAAATGGCTACTACCGTAACGAGATTACCGGCAAGAAATCTTCAAGTCCCCTGACACTGAGGGCCATTACCGATATCAGCCATCGAGAAAAAGTCAACGTCAATTTGCTCACCCACCTGGAATACGAACGCGTCATGTACCTCGTCTCCAACGGAAAAACCGTCATGGACGCCAAGGCCCAAGCGGAAAGGGAAATCATTTCCGCCATGGCCATGAACGAATCTGATGGTGCTTTCGAAGACCTAGACATCTTCCAATCCGGCGACGGGAACGCAAAACTTTTGGCCATAAGCATCTTGCTCCAAGGCGACGAGGATGTTGCCGGCTTCACGGAACGCATCGGTAAGCTAGCTCTGGAACTGACCGAAAACGGCTCCTGGAGCGATTCCGTAACAAGAAACGCCATTGCGGAATGGGCCTTTGAAATGGAACAGAACAATGAAATCGATGATGAAGAGGACATTGAATTCTTTCACATCCAGAGTATTACCGGAATCAGGAAAAACATTCTCGAATGGGGCATTTCCAATTCCCTGCCCAACTTCGAAAAGTATATCAACATGTTCTGGGCCGACAACTATGGCCTAGGGAAATGTAGCGACACCAACAAGGGCGACACCGCCGTAAACGTAAATTCGCTGAGTCCGCATGTGGGATCAAAATTCGTCTGCGACGGAACCCTTTGGAAATCCGCTCACAAGGGAACAAGCAAATATAAGGGCGAATACGGGACACTGACGGACGAAAGGGATGGACGCACTTACAAGACTGTCCAAATCGGCGAGCAAGTCTGGATGGCCGAAAACCTGAACTACGACTACCAAACCGAAATAACGCACTCCCTTTGCCACGAAGACAAGCAAGAAAACTGTGACGCTTACGGCAGGCTATACACATTCGCGGCAGCAGTCGATTCGGCCGGGCTTTTCGGCGACGGTGGCCTGGGTTGTGGCGGCAGCGGCATGGTGGAAAATCCAGCCGGCAATCTAAAAGAATCTTCACGTGGCGTCTGCCCCGAAGGATGGCACCTACCTTCGAGAGGCGAATGGGAACAACTATTTGCAACGGTCGGTGGAGAAGTCATAGCGGCAAAAGTATTGAGAACGGCAGACGATACAGGCACGGACGAATACGGGTTTAACGCCTATAGCGCGGGATTTTACGCCTACGGCTTTGGATTTCTTGGTACTCCCGGTTCTGGCGCGGCCAGTTATTGGACATCCACACGCCGCAATTGGAATTATTCGGACGACGCAGAAGAAAATCCCTATTTCAGATCAACCTATTTAGGTTTTGATTCAGACGCTGTAAAATTTCAAGGCAATGATTTGGGACTTGCATTTGCTGTCCGCTGCGTCATGGATTGATCAACCGAACAAACGCCCCGCCTCAAAACGCCATCAACAAGTTTAGCCCGCCACCGCCGTGGATAACGTCCACCGAGGGGATCAGCGACATCTGCACGGATTCCCCTTTTTCGCGGTGGTGACGCATGTTGTAGTACTTGAGGTCGCGCTTGTACACGTCACGCTTTTTCGCATGCTCCTTGCGCAAGCTGTACGTGTATACATTGTAAGCCAAGATAGGGATTCCCGCCATGTAGAGCGGTATTGAAAAAATCAGGGCGACAAAGCCTGTCGACTCGTCGACAAATTCATCCCACCTATTGTTCTCTTTGTCATGGCGCCTCAAAAAATATATCCCGCCGAACAGGCAGGCCGTCCCTAGCCCTACAAGCGTAGTCCCGCCGACAATGCCCAAAATGTTACGGCCATAATGGGCATCCTCGTCTTCCATATCAATAAGGTGTTCGTAAATCTTGGTGCTATCGGGCAAGGGCTGACGCTTAGAGGCCTTGCCATGCGCAAAAGCCACCCCCACAAACGCGAGGGAAAATATGATTATCCATATTTTGCTCATCCTTCCTCCCCAACCTCCAACAAATTAACATAAAAATCCTCTCCCGTACGGGAGAGGACAGACAAATTAGCGGCCTATGCTTTTTTTGTTGATTTAGGTCAAGGATTTTTGCACAATTTTAGTCCGCGCGGTCTCTTTTCCCTTAACCCGCTTGCACGGCAGTCAGGGCAATCGTGTAGACGATGTCTTCCACGAGGGCGCCACGGCTGAGGTCGTTCACCGGCTTGGCCAAGCCCTGGAGCATCGGGCCGATGGCGATGGTGCCTTGGGCGCTGCGCTGCACGGCCTTGTAGCCGATGTTGCCGGCGGAGAGGCTCGGGAACACGAACACGGTTGCCTTGCCGGCGACGGTGCTTCCCGGGGCCTTCAGGGAACCCACGCTCGGCACGGTCGCCGCGTCGTACTGGAGCGGACCGTCCACGAGCATCTCGGGGCGGGCTTCCTTCACAATCTTGGTCGCTTCGCGGACGAGGTCGGCGTCCGGGCCCTTACCGCTGTTCATGGTGCTGTAGCTGAGCATCGCGACGCGGCTGGGGAGGCCGAAGGCCTTCGCGGTGTCGTCGCACTGCATGGCGATACCGGCAAGCTCTTCAGCAGTCGGGTTCAGGTTGATGGCGCAGTCGCCGTAGATGTATGTCTTGCCAGGCATGCACATGAAGAACACGGAGCTCACGGACTTCACGCCCGGAGCGCACTTGATAATCTGGAGGGCCGGGCGGAGCGTATCGGCGGTAGAATGGATGGCTCCAGAAACGAGGCCGTCCACTTCGCCCATCTTGAGCATCATGGTACCGAGCATCACGTTGTCGGCGAGGGCGGCGCGGGCCTGGTCTTCGGTCATGCCCTTCGACTTGCGCAGTTCCACGAGGGTCGGCACGTACTTTTCGGCAAGCTCGGCTCTCGGTTCGATAATTTCGATGTCGGCCGGGAGGGCAACGCCCTGTTCCTTGGCGACGGCGGCAATTTCGTCTTTCTTGCCGATGAGCACCGGCACGGCGATACCCCTGTCAATCACGAGCTTCGCGGCCTGCACGGTACGCGGTTCGGAACCTTCGGGGAGCACGATCCTCTTCTTCGCCTTGGAAGCCTTGAGGAGGAGGCCGGCGCGGAACATAGCCTGGCTGGTCTTACGTTCGGCAGGTTCTGCAGCGAGGTCTGCGGCGAGGCACTTGGGGCAAGCGAGCAGGCGGCAGGGGCAGAACAGGTCGGCGTCTTCGCCGTCGGAATAAATCTTGGCATCGAGAGCGGTCGCGAGAGTGTCGTTGAACTTCTGGGCCATCACGTCGCTCATGCCCTGGGCACCTTCGACCACGACGGCGTCCACGGAATCAAAGTCCTGCTGCAAGAAGTCGGCCGCGATCTTTTCCATGAGCACGGCGGAATTGTGGGCCTTGAGTTCCTTCACGGCTTCGGCGCCGTTTACGCAGGGCTTGTAGGCGGCGGCAATCAGGCCGGCGGCGGCTACGGCATCCATGACTTCCTTGACTTTTGCTTCCATGTTGGCAGAAGCGACCAAATAGACTCGATTCATAGAATAACTCCTAGTTTTTTAAATATCCGCCCCTAAAATTAGGTTTTTGTTTTAGCGTAAATTCGCGGTTATTGTAAAGATTTAACCTTTATTAATAAAGTTTTACACTCCACAGAAAGAAAAACCTCGCTTTACATTGTAAAAAAATTATCTTTAAGTCCATCTAGGATAAGAGGTTACGTTAGGGAATTGGAGATTCGGATGAGGTTCACCAGCCTACTCCGGAGCTTGGCATTGTGCTTGGCTCCGTTTGTTGTTTTCTCGAATGCCGCCGACTATGTGGCGGTCGCACACGTCTTTTACGACGGTAATTCCCTTTATTACGCCGACAACGAATCCAATTTCAAATACCAGTCCCTCACCAAGGAAGAGGACGGCTATTTCACCATCTACTTCACGCAGGAACGCCTTGAAGGTTCCGACAGGCAAGGCCGCGAAGACGTGCGCCAACTGCGCTTCGGTTTAAGCTGCAACGGCAACACCTGCCGCAAGAACTTGAACGAAGGTCACGAACCCTACCTCTCCGAACTTTTCCCCGATTACAAGAACGGCGTCGACGACCAGCCCATTGCCGAAGTCTGGATCATCATCAACGACGACAGCACCCTCACCATTTCCAAGTCTAAGCCCGATACGCAGCCCGTCCCCGAAAAGAAAGTCATTCGCTTTTTCCCGACCTGGACCAGCACGAACGCCATCATGTACGTGAACGGCCTCAACGAGAACTTCATGACGGCCGTCCCCAATTACTGCGGCTGGTTCGAAGCCAAGGTCTCCCCGCCCAAAGACGACAAGTTCACCGTATTTTTCAAGCAGACCATCGGCGGCACGTTCGTTGGCAACGAAGGCGTAACCAAGGATTCCATCTCCATCGAAAACGAAATCGACCTCGATTCCGTGCTGAAGGAATCGGACACCGTCTGGGTGTACTCCTACCAGTTCGGCGCCCCGGACATCTATACGAAATACCCGGAAGTCCTCGGCGATTGCCCCATCAAGAACCTCCCCGTCATGATGTTCGACTGGTACGATGGTTCCGTGAGTTCCGACGGTAGCGAAGACGGCCTCTACGACCGCAAGAAGGGCGCAGGCCGCAACGGCTTCGATGCCCGCGGCGTCCCCATGTTCGGCGAAGGCACCAACCTGGACTTCGGCCAAGGCGGTTGCGAAGGCAATCCCATGACCGGCATGGTCGAAAAGGAACTCGGTGCGAACGGAGTCCCCGTGATGGCCTCCGACTTCCCCAGCGGCTGTAAGAATTCGACCCACCTGAACGAATGGTTCCTGCCGCAAGTCATCGCGACCGACGACGCCGGCAACGAATACACGAACGTCACCTGCCGCGAAATCAGCCTGTCCTTGACCGATGACGGCTTCTGGTACGCCCAGGTCGACGACGAAAGCCCCGAAGGCGGCCTCTTCTTGCTCGACGACTTCCGCTACCTCGATAGCGCCCAGACCGTCGAAAACGTCCATTACGACTCCATCGTGGGCCTCGAAGTGAACGGCAAGCGCGAATACCACAACTACAGCTTCGCCATGAAAATCCAGGCCACCTTCCAGTACGTGAAGGGCCAGTACTTCGAATTCAACGGCGACGACGACGTGTGGGTGTTCATCGACAACAAGCTCGTCGTGGACATCGGCGGCCAGCACAAGAAAGTCAAGAAATCCGTCGACTTGGACAAGCTCGGCCTCATCGAAGATTCCACCTACAACTTCCACATCTTCTATGCGGAACGCAAGCGCGAAGCCTCGAACTTCATGATGCGCACCTCCATCGACCTGCATGTGGAATCGAGCATGTTCCTCACCGATATTTCGGACGATCCGGACATCATCAAGAAGGAAGTCTGGCAGAAGATCCGCGAACGCGTGCTCGCCTGCGACTTCTCCTCGGAACCCGAAAAGGAATCTACCGAACTCGGACCGTCTAACTTCGTGCTGTTCGGGCGCAGCCTCGATTCCAAGGGCATCCCGCTCAACATCCTCGATTCGCTCTACTACAGCGGCATCACCATCGGCAACGACTACACGCTGCTCACCATCGATCCGAAGGCCATCAGCAAGGCACAGGCCCTGCCGCCGGGAACCTACTTCGTGCGCGTCTCGCTCAAGACGAACCCCGCCGACTACAAGGACGTCTACTTCACCGTCGATCCGTTCGAACTCCCGAACATCGCCTACGCAAGCATCACTGACTCGAGCTACTGCATCTTGGATATCGAATCCGAAGAAGGCGATTCGCTTTGCTTCAGCCAGTACTGGGCGCCCTTCGGTACGGATTCCAGCCGCGACGTCTCTAGCGATACGCTGCCCGTCAACCTGAATCTCAAGGAAAAGATGTGGGCCGGCAGGCTCTACCAGGTGAACATCATGTACGCCGAAGACTGGGCCGTCATGTACAACGGTATCAAGGCGACCATTTCCATGTCCGATACCCTGCTCGTGGCATGCGACTCCGTCGGCAACATCATCAAGGAAGTCGTGCTCGATTCCGGACGCGCCACCTTCTACATCAAGGGCCTGGGCGAAGTCGTGAACGCGACCATGACCGTCAAGACGTCCGCCAAGAACGGCAGCGTCGCCTGGACCAAGATCAACCTGAAGGAACCGCCCGTACCGCAAATCGAAAGCGCCTTCATGTACGACCGCAACGGTGACGGACGCGCCGACAGCGTGTGGATCCACTTCAAGAAGGCCCTGGGCGGCAACAACGTCCTCGACTCCATCCACTTCACCTTCGGTACGACCGACAGCGCCTACCACAAGGCGTCTAGCAGCCAGCACAAGATTACCTACAAGGACGGCGACTCCGTCGCGACCATCACTTCTGCAGGCAACAGCTTCAGCCCGGCCATCTTCACCGGAGGCTCCTCGGACTCCTATGTCGGCAAGCTGAACATCTTCTACACCTACATCGACGAAGAAGACGGCAAGGAAGCCATATTCCCCGTCGACGGGCCGCTGATGGACAAGGTCGGCCCCGTCATCACCTCCGCCGAAATCCAGATTTCATCCGAAGGCAACAGCGAGCTCAAGCTCACGTTCAGCGAAGGCATCATCGACGACGGCAAGAACGCAAGCCTGTTCATGTTCCGCAGCAGGGGTGGCGAAGGGCAAAGCACGAACCTGATCGCTCCCGCACACATCAAGACGACCCCGGCGAACCAGTGGACCCTCGTGTTCGTCAAGAGCAAGCTCACCGACGTTGTTCCCGCCGTCGGCGACTCCGTGAGGTTCGCACCGCCCTCCATTGGCGGCCTCGCGCTCGACCTCGAAGAAGTCCCGCCGCACGAATTGAACCCCTGGGTGCGCATTACCGGCGAACAGAGCGTGCGCATCACGAGCCCGACCGTCGTGGACCTCGACAGGAACGCCCCGACATTCGACAGCGCCCGCGTCATCATGCGTAGCGACACCGCCACCATCCCGAAGCTCGTCCCCAACGGCGGCGGACTTACGGCCAAGCAGGTGGCGGCCATCTACGGCACGCAGGGCCATTACCTGGGTGACCTCGACATGGGCGAACTCGTCAAGAACGAAATCGCCGAAATCGTGAAAGCCATCCAGTCCACCTCCAGCTATGTCGACAAGCAGGCGGCCGAAAACGGCGAAACGTCCGAACCGTACACCATCGAGGACATCCTCACGATGGTCAAGAGCGGCAAGATATCCATCGAAGACGCCCAGGAACGTTTCGGCCTGAGCGACATCATCGTGGAAGCCTACGAAAACGGCCTGCTCACCCTGGACAACCTCCACTACTACGCAAGCGGTACCGAGGAAGACATCCAGATGATCGCACAAACTGTCGCCGCCCACACGGAAATGAAATACGAGTCCCATTACTACACCAGCCTTGGGCACTTCGTGAACATGCATTCCGGCACGATCGCCTGTACCGATTCCATCTTCAAGCAGGACGGTGCGGAGAACTGCCTCGATAGCGAAGGGCGCTTCTTCCTCGCCTGGAGCATGCGCGCCACGAACGGCCGCATTGCCGGCACGGGAGTCTACATCGCACGCCTGGAACTGAAGGTCACCGTCAACGGCAAGGACATCAGCAACCAAACTAGGGACTTCCTCTGGGGCGTACGCCACGGAAAGATCAGTAAATCCGACCTCGGGCTGTAATTTTAACGTTAATTTTTACACGCTTTTTTGCAGTTTAATAAATTTTACGCAATTGCAACTTTCTGCAATTGCTTATTCTTACACAATTTCGCCATTTCGTAAACTTCTATATACATTCCATATAAATGATAAATAAAAAATAGTTGACTTAGGTCAAATAAAAAGCGATATTTACTATGAGACGCTCCCGACTAGGGTCGGGGTAATTAAAGGAGCGGTGGGAATGTGGTATAGATTCCTTTTAAGGGGGCTAGTTTTGTGCCTAGTCCTCGCTTTGTCAGCAGAAGCACAAATCGGCGGACGCGGCGGCATTGGTGGCGGCGGCGGAGCCGGTGGAAGGGGCGGTACGACGCCCGATATGAACGGAACCGGGAATACGGTTATCCGTTTTATGCCTACATGGACAAACACGAATGCGATCCTCATCCAGGGTGGCGAAGAAACGGTCATGACCGCGGTCAAAAACTACTGCGGTTGGTTCCAGGCCAAGACGACGGCACCCGCTAGCGGTTTCAAGGTCCGCTTCAAGCAGACCATCGGTAACCTCTACGTGGGCACCCACGGTATCGAGAAGGTCGCGTCGGGCGCACTCCCGATAGGCGAAGAAATCACACTGGATACGATGGCAGCCAAGACCGACACCATCTGGATTATCGCTAACCCGGATACGTTGGCCCCGGAGGTCTACTCCACCTACCCGCAGCGCTTAGGCGAATGCCCGGTGAAGACCTTGTCGGTGATGATGTTCGACTGGCTTCATGGTAGCAAGGGCGATGGCGGAGTCTCCACAAGGACAAGAACCAACAGGGACTCCACGACCACAACGGAAACGACCTACGGAAACGGCGCCAAGGATCAGGACCCGGAACTCGGCGGCGCTCACCCCGACCTCCTCATGGCCTACATGATCAGTAACGATTTCGGTAGTGGCGGCTGCGGCGGCAGTAACACCCAGGACAAGAACCGCAAGGGTTACATGGCCGGCATGGTGGAAACGGTGCTCGGTCAGGGAAATGTCCCGACGCGCAAAGGCACAGGCTTCCCTGAAAACTGCCAGCTGACGGACTATCTGGACTTCTGGTTCCTTCCCGTTGTCATCGGTAAAGATGCCACCGGCAAGGAATACACCAACGCGACCTGTCGAGACGTTCAGCTCGATATGACCGACGATGGCTTCTGGCTCGGACAGAAAGACGACCAGAGCCCCGAAGGCGGTTTCTTCCTGCTCGACGACTTTGAATACCTCGATGCAGCGAATACCGTGAAGAACCCCATGTTCGACCAGGAAAGCGGACACGGCAAGAGGCACAACTTCGGCTTCACCATGAGGGTTCAGGCGAAGTTCGAATACGTAAAGGGCCAGTACTTCGAATTCTTCGGTGACGACGACGTCTGGGTGTTCATCAACAACCGTCTCGTGGTCGACCTCGGCGGCCAGCACCAGCAGGTGTTCGGATCCGTGGACCTCGATACCCTCGGCCTCGTTGAAGGCCAGGAATACCCGTTCCACATCTTCTACGTGGAACGCCACGTTTCTTCTTCCAACTTCATGATGCGCACGTCCATGGACCTGCACACCGAATCGAGCATCTTCCTCACGGGCAACGTGGTTGCCACCGTGAAGAACTTCGACATTTGGCAGGTGGTTAAGAAGGATGCGCTTTCCTGTGACTTCAATGCGAACGCACTTGCCGAAGTCGATACCGTCGAAGGTCCCTCGAACTTCCGCCTTATCGGTGGAAACCTCGGCGAAAAGGGCGTGGACCTCGGCGTCGGTACCCATTACGAAGGTATCACCATCGATCCGAGCACGGCCCGCTTCAGCATCGACTCCACGAAGATCGTAGAAAACTATGCTCTCGGCCCCGGCCATTATGAACTGATTATCACCCTCAAGGCTGACCCGAGCCAGTCTACCAGGGTGTCCATCACCGTGCCGCAGTACAACGTGCCGACCATCGTCTTCACCGACGAAAAGAAGAAGAAGGTCTATGGCAAGGAAATCAGCGGCGATACGCTGCAGCTCGGACGCTGGGCATACGAAATGTACGAAGTCAACGTCAAGTTCGATGAAGACTGGGCGGAAGTCACGACGTACAACAAGACTCTGAACATCACCATGTCGAACCCGCTCGTGGGCATCTTCGACAAGGATGGGAACCCCATCAGCAAGGTGACGCTTGATTCCGCCTCCAAGAGCGCTACGTTCTACGTGATGGCAAACGGCCCCGTCACCGACGCCACCTTGCAAGTCAAGGGCGCTGCGGCATCGACGGCCATCTGGACAAAACTCAGGTTCGACGAACCGCCTATCCCGCACGTACAGCTCGCTACGCTCTACGACCGTAACGGCGACGGACGCGGCGATAGCCTCCACATCACCTGGGACAAGGCGTTCGACTCGCAGAACATCTTGACCGCCCTGCAAGTGAACTTCGGTGAAGAACATCCGGAACAGAAGGTGAAGCCCTTCAACGGCAAGACCCTGGAACTCACTTCCGGCGCCTGCCAGCCTGACAAGGCCTGCGGATTCGGAAGCCTCGTGTTCACCGGTAGCAACTCCAGCGTGTTCACCGGCTACATGACGACCTATATCACCTATAGGGAAAACGGCAAGGACTATCACTTCACCATCCGCAACGAACCCGTGAGCGATGGCGTGAACCCGATTATCAAATCCGCCGTCAAGAAGATTTCGGATGCGACGAACCATATCTTGACGCTCACCTTCAGCGAAGCCATTACCGACTCCGTCAAGAAGTACTATGCGGATATGTTCCAGTATACCTGCGTCCGTTCCGGTGTCGAAGCCGAACCTATCAAGGCGACTTCTCAGACGGCCGAATCGGCGAACATGATGAGCATTATCTTCGTGGGATCCTCCGTAAGCCAGGTGATTCCCTCCGTAGGCGACCTCGTTCGCTTTACGCCGGGCAACCACATGACGGCCGAAGACCTCTCGAAGAACAGGGCGCATAAGAACAACCCGTGGGTAAGCATCACGGGTGAACAGGAAATGACCATTTCCAGTGCGGGCCTCGTAACGCTCGACCCGTCCAACCCGATCGTGCAAAGCGATTCCTCGACCGTGCCCAAGCTCGTGACCGAAGAATCCAAGGGCGTCGAACAGGTGGCGGCTGAATACGGCGTACAGGGTCACCTCGTGAGCTTCGACGTCGGCACGCTCATCAGCGACCAGACGAAGGAAGAAATCGCCGAACTCGACGCCTTCATCAATACGCTTATGAACAGCGGCACCTTCGACACGACCATCACCAAGATGAGCGTATCCGAAGCCACCAAGAAGCTTATTGACGACATCAAGAATGACAGGCTCGGCGGCGCCTACGGTATCAGCGAAGAAGTGCTCGACGCCATCAAGGAAGGCAAGATTACCGCTGACAACCTCACTACCAGCCCGATGCTTTCCGAAGATGACAAGCGTGCGTTCAACGAACTCGTCAACACGAGCATCGCGAACAGCATCGATACCACCATCACCTCGAGCCTCGCAAAGTACGCCACGGCGGAAGCGGTGTTCGAAGCGATCAAGAACGGTACCATCTCGACGGATAAGCTGAGGGACGCCGGCGTAAGCGAGCGCGTCATCAATGCGATCAAGAACGACAAGCTCACCGCCTCGAACCTCGATGCGTTCCGCAGCGGCGATTCCACTCTGATTTCGCCCGAGCAGGTCCATCTGAGTTACAAGACGCATTACTACTCGCACCTTGGCCACTTCGTGGGCGGGCAGTCCGGCATGATCGGCTGTGAAGACCCGGTCTACAAGGAAGATGACCCCGACGCGAACTGCATTACCAATAGCGGCAAGATCTTCCTCGCTTGGAACATGCGTAGCAACAAGGGCCAGTTGGCCGCCACGGGCGTGTACATCGCAAGGCTTGAATTCAAGATCACCATTGACGAAGAAGTCATCAAACATACGACACGTGACTTCTTGTGGGGCGTACGCCGCGGCAAAGAGAACGGCATAACGCTCGACCCGACGAAATAAAAATTCTCACTGCTTCAAACAGGCGCCCTGCAAAAGGGGCGCCTTTTTATATCAAGTAAAAAAAGCGCTCCGGGTCTTCCGGGGCGCCTTCAATTTTTTCGCAAGCCGTCACGCTAGACGTTGTTGAACTGGTCCGTGATGTCTTCCTTGTTCTTGTCGTACATCCAGAACTGGCTCACATGGGCGTACTCGTCTTCGACGAGGTTGATCTTCATGTTGTGCTTGGCTTCCAGATAACGGTAGATGCGGGAATCGTCCTTGCAGAGTTCGTCCACCAGGCGCGGGCTTACAACCAAAGTAACTTCGCGGAGGCGGCCCTTGGCATAGGCACGGGCCATCCAGCGGTCAATCATGCCGAGCGTGGATTCCAGCGTGGCGATACGGCCACCGCCATGGCACACCGGGCAGAGTTCCGTCTTTTCGGTCATGAGGTTCACGCGCACGCGCTTGCGGGTCACTTCCATCACGCCGAACTGGCCAATCTGCGCGGGGCTGATCGGCGCCTTGTCGCGGCGGATAGACCTGCGGAATTCCTGGAACACGGCCTCGCGGTCGCTATCCGAATTCATGACGAGGAACTTGATGATGATGAGGCCGCCCACGTCCCTGAGGCGCAGCTGCTTCGCAATCTCGCGGCAGGCGAGGAGGTTCGTCTCCAGGGCGACCTTGTTCGAATCCTTACCGCGGTTACGGCCCATGTTCACATCGATGGACACGAGCGCTTCCGTCTGTTCGATAACGAGGTTGCCGTTGTTGCCGAGCGGGATGCGGCGCTGCAGGGAGCGCGCGTATTCGTTCTCGATCTTGAAATGTTCAAAGAGGCTTTCGCTCTTGTTCCAGAGCTTCACCTTGTCGAGCTTGTCCGGAGAAAGCACCTTCAGGTAATCGCGCAGGGCGAGGTATTCCTCGCG
>Ga0310690_10008084_pt1 | contig 13414 bp, 11 predicted proteins | sample AusTroGonzalo_MG_2_FD_207661 | JGI IMG/M metagenome (GOLD analysis project Ga0310690, IMG submission 207661) | Bovine rumen microbial communities from tropical cattle in Woodstock, Queensland, Australia - Gonzalo_04 (v2) (version 2) | ecosystem: Host-associated > Mammals > Digestive system >... | reverse complement strand
TGAGCTAAAGAGGCGGGTGGGCAAGCGGTCTATATCGCACCGCTACAACCAAGTACCTTTGCTACGTTCCCGTCCTGGAGGATTCCGAGGGAGCTGGTCGTACAGGACTTGCCCATATTCTATGGCGAGCTTCTGCTGCGCTCAGCAGAAAGCAAACTCTCTGCATTCGCTGGCAACGAACCTTGCCCATTTCTTTAAGCGGATGCAAAGGTACAACAAAATAGTGAGAAATGAGAAGCTATAAGAGAAAAGTTTCTTGTTTTTAACTATTTTTTGAGACATAGGCCATGTTATATGCGGGAAAATGCGTAAATTTGCAGCGAAATAGAAAAGGAAACGGAATTGACTGCACCAGAATATATACAATTGAAGGCTTTTGCCCGCATTGACGGGGCTCTGCTAGCATTGATGCTAGTGGCAGCCTTTGCCTGCTATATTGTAGGTCTGTCATCACCAACCTACGCTACTCTGGCCTTGCTAACCGTAGTTTTAACCCCGATCTTTGTTGGAGTCCGTCTGAGACGTTTTCGTGATCTGGGTCTGGAAGGTACTATCTCTTTCCTTCGTGGCTGGGCTTATGTCTCACTGATGTTCTTCTATGGTGGGTTGTTGTTTGCCCTTGCCCAGTATGCCTACTTAGCCTATCTGGATCATGGCTATATGATGATGGTACTCACCGATATGATGTCAGAGCCTCAGAATGTTGAGATGATTAAACGTTTGGGAATGTCTGATCAAGTCAACGAGAGTTTGCATGTGTTACAGACGATGCGACCTATTGACTTTGCTCTGGATATGCTTACCTCTCTTATTATGATTGGTGTCATGTTGGGCGTTCCCATTGCAGCAGTGGTGCAGAGACGGGTGAGAAAGTAATGAACGAAAAGAATAAGATTATGGATATATCAGTAGTTATACCTCTTTATAATGAGGAAGAGTCGATTCCCGAACTCTTTTCTTGGATTGAACGCGTGATGAATGAATATAACTTCTCGTATGAGGTTATCTTTATCAGTGATGGTTCTACCGACCGCTCGTGGGAGCTAATCAGTGGCCTGAAAGAGAAATCGGATCATGTGAAGGGCATAAAGTTCCGCCGTAATTATGGTAAGAGCCCTGCCCTCTATTGCGGTTTTGCCGAGGCTCAGGGTGATGTGGTCATCACGATGGATGCTGACCTCCAGGATTCGCCTGATGAGATACCAGAGCTCTATCGTATGATTAAGGAGGAGAAGTTTGACCTCGTTTCGGGATACAAGCAGAAACGCTACGACCCATTATCAAAGACGTTGCCTACAAAGCTGTTCAATGCGACGGCCCGTGCTGTCAGCGGCATCAACAATCTGCATGACTTCAACTGCGGTCTGAAGGCTTATCGCCGTGATGTGGTGAAGAACATAGAAGTTTATGGTGAGATGCACCGTTATATGCCTTATCTGGCCAAACAGGCCGGTTTCGATAAGATTGGCGAGAAGGTTGTTCATCATCAGGCCCGTAAGTATGGCGCTTCGAAGTTTATGGGATGGAACCGTTTTGTCAATGGCTATCTTGATCTGTTGACGCTTTGGTTCCTTAGCACTTTCGGCAAGAAGCCCATGCATGTATTCGGTTTCTTGGGTACTATCATGTTCCTGATTGGATTCTTTGCCGCCTTCCTGCTGGCAATTGGAAAGGTCTTTGGTCTGTTGTGGATTACCGATTCTGCCTTCTTCTATCTCTCGCTGACCATGATGATTCTGGGTACGCAGTTTTTCCTGGCTGGCTTCCTGGGTGATCTTATCAGCAGGACCTCGAACGTACGTAATGACTATCAAATAGAAGAGAAGATAGGATGAGACGTCTGTTCCTTCTGCTTATCCTGTCCGTTGTGCTGGTGGCCTGCTCCAGTATAGAATGTCCTATCGAGAATACGGTAGCAGTCAACTATGCCGTGATGAAATATCAGGATGGGGAAGAGGTGGCTGACACGCTAAAGGATACACTTAGCATATGGACTCGTAAAAGCGATGGTACCGACACCCTGCTATACAACCGTGGGGTGAATGTTCGCTCGTTTCAGTTACAAATCAGTTATACCAACCCTCAGGATTTTTTCGTTTTTCTGGTGACTGACACTTTCAATGTCTCAACCATCGACACGGTGTGGGTCAGCAAGGAAGATATTCCTCATTTCGAATCAGTTGACTGTGCAGCCCGATACTTCCACAAACTCACTAATGTGAGGAGTACCCATGAGGCCATCGATACTATTATCATTAATAATTCATCTGTAACCTATGACTCGTCGGTCAAGCATCTGTACATTCATTTCAAGAAGTAAGCTGTGGCTGGTGATACTTATCATCTTCCATCTGTCGCTGCTCACTTCCTCTGCTCAGGGCTTTCTGAAGTTCGAGCGCGACACGATTCCGTTCTTCCGGGGTTTTGCCGTCTCTACAGACTTGGTAGGTCTGGCTCAGATGCAACTTGGTGACCACGGACAATATGAGGCAGCACTCCGACTGAACCTTCATGATCAGTATTTTCCCATTGTGGAAGTGGGTTATGGTAAGGCCAATCATGAGGATGATGAGGTGACGCATATTAGTTACAAGACCGGTGCACCATATTTCCGTGTGGGTGTCGATGTAAATATTGCGAAGAACAAACATTCTAACCGTATCTATGCCGGCGTGCGCTATGGCTATACCAGTTATAAGGTGGATATAGACTGTCTGCCCTTTGAAGACCCTGTATGGAAAAACAAAACGTTTTTCAATGTGTCGGATGTGCCTTGCTCGCAACATTGGGCCGAGGTTCTCTTCGGCATCGATGCCGAGTTGGTAGGTCCCTTGCGTCTGGGATGGACAGTACGTTATCGCAACCGTCTGTCTTATGATGATGGAGGCCTTGGTAATACGTGGTATGTGCCAGGCTATGGTTCACAGGACACATCGAATCTTGGTGCCACTTTCAACGTCATCATCGATATATAATATATAAGGTATGAGAGTCTTCTGTTCGTTATTCATAGCCCTGCTGTTAGTAGGCTGCTCTAAGCCTGTTGCTTTCCAGCGCAATAGTAATATTGTGTTTGGAACGGTGTATAACATCACCTATCAGTATGCCGAGGACTTGCAGCCAGAGATAGAGGCCGAGTTACAGAAGGTTGACGGTGAGTTCTCGATGTTTAATCCACAGTCAACCGTAGCACGCATCAATAACGACGACTCTACAGTAGAACGTTCGGCCATGTTCTGTGAGATCTATGAGTTGGCACAGACTGTGAATAAGGAGACCGATGGTGCATTCGACATCCATGTGGCTCCTCTGGTCAATGCATGGGGTTTTGGCTTTAAGCATGATCAGCTGCCCACGCCACAGCAGGTTGACAGTCTGTTGAAGATACGCCATCAGATGGACTTCAGTGCCATTGCCAAAGGCTATGGCTGCGATGTAGTAGCCCGTTTGCTCAAGTCTCATGGGATTGAGAACTTTATGGTGGAGATTGGAGGTGAGGTTGTCCTGAGCGGACATAACGACAAAGACCAGCCTTGGCATATCGGCGTGAACAAGCCCGTGGAGAATCCCGAGGATGGAGACCTGCAGACGGTGCTGAGTATCACCGACTGTGCTATTGCTACTAGTGGCAACTATCGCAACTTCTATTATAAGGATGGTAGGAAGTATGCTCATACCATTGATCCTCGAACAGGTTATCCTGTGCAGCATAGCCTTCTTTCGGCAACAGTGTTAGCTGCCGACTGTGCCACAGCTGATGCCTATGCCACCTCGTTTATGGTGTTGGGACTTGATGGTGCCAAAGCATTGCTTGATAGTCACCCCGAGTTGAAGGCCTACTTAATCTATACCGATGAGTATGGAAAGATGGCTGTGTGGCGTTCGCCGACCTTGAACTGTGAATTATAATCAGTAGTCCTATGAACTCTTTCCGTCTCTATGACAGTCTCCTGCAGTTCTCATTGTTTCAGGGATTAAGCCGTGCCGAGTTATTGCAACTCACGGGTCAGACCAAGTTCGGATTCTTGAAGTTGTCAGAAGGAAAGCCTGTTGTTCATGAGGGAGAGCCATGTAATCAGTTCTTTTTTCTGATTGATGGCCGCTTGTCTCTCACCACGATGAGTGATGACCGCCGCTATTCAGTTATTGAACAGCTGTCAGCCCCTTGGCTTTTGCAACCAGAGGCCATCTTTGGTGCTCATCCGCAATACACCTGTACTGTCGCTACATTGACAGAATGTCATTTTATAACGCTTTCCAAAGACGAGGTGCTACGCCTTTTGGAAGATTTCTTCATTATCCGTCTGAACCTGCTCAATTTATTGTCCACACAGTCACAGCGTCGTGGTCATCAGCCTTGGCGTCGTAGCCCGGAAACCCTTCGTCAACGTATTATACGTTTCTTTGTGGATCATTGCCTCTATCCTGCGGGACCTAAGCAGTTTCGTATGTTGATGACTCAGTTGGCACTGGAGGTAGGTGATAGTCGTCTTGACGTTTCGCATGTGCTTAATGCCATGCAGGACGAAGGTCTATTACGCCTCCGTCGCGGTATCATCGAGATATCATCCCTTGAACATCTTTTAATGTAAGGCTTTTTTGCGGCTTTATCAGGCTCTTGGTTTCATAGGATTTATGAAGCCGAGAGGGATTTTCCCCACAATAATAGGGAAACTCCTCTATATGTTTAGGGTTTTCTATTTGCGTGAGTCCTTGAAACTCCGTATCTTTGCATCAACAAAAGAATAGAAATACCATAGGTTTGTTTTTTAGGTTATTGTTTGCTTTTAGTACTGACAGGGGCGCAACCGATGTGATATCTGGATGCGCCCCTTTTTTGTACTAAGAAATACGATGATTATTTCTTGATAAACTTGTACGTCTTGGTATGCCCCATACTATCCGTGACACGTGCAATATAGCAGCTACCCGGACGTGGGTCGTCAACAGGCTGTCCAGCCAGGTTGTAGATGGTAACCTGAGTCTTGCCAACTAACTGTTCAGCCACGTTGTTCGTTAGCTGTTCGGGCTGCTCTACGGCCTTTACATAACTTGATGTGATGTTGCTCTTGGCAATCGTGGGGATGTTCATGACATATACCTCATTATTACCATCGGGATAGCGACCAACAGTCTGGTCGCTCTGATGCTCAGCATAAGTCAGACGGTCGCTCCATGACTGGTCGGCAGCTGTCAGCATCACCATGCCGCCTTCAGCATCCAGCTTGAACTGAGCATGCAGCTGCTCTACGGGTTCCAGCTTGTCACACCAGATAATCAAGTGTCCATAGGCGGGAATCACTGTTGAGGTCTGTGTGTCGCCTTTTGAAATCTGGTACTTCTGTGGCTTGCTTACGTTATCGGTGATATACATACCCTCCACGTCGATAGGCTCAGCAGTAGTGTTGTATAACTCAATCCAGTCGTTGCGCTTGAAGTAGTCGTTGACAAAGATACCGTTTGCAGCGCTTACCTCGTTGATGCGCACGGGAGTGATGCCCTGTGCCATCAACTCGTCATTGTTCATCGGTGTGAAGGTAGCCGTCAGGCTGATGCCATCGCCGGAAGGCAGACTGATGATTGAGTCTGTGCTCATGAGAGAACCATTTTTCTTCCATCCAGCAAAGCGGTAGCCGGCAGGTGCTGTGGCTTTCAGTTTAACTGGTGCAAAGAGATGGCCGTCGAAGTCTGCATAGGGAACCTCAATGCCGTTGACGAAGAGCTTGGCGCCCTCAGCATCTGTGGTCAGCGTGACAGCCTGTGCCGTCGTGCTGAGTTGTGCATACGAGAAGTTCTTCAGACAGGTTGTCATCTTCTTTGAGCGGCCCTTCAGCTTGGTCTTGATAGTGTTGGCCGAGCGCTGGTTATCATTGCCATCGTAGATGCCCAACTGACTCATCAGCTGGTTCATTGGCTGTACCTTAGCCAATAACTCATCCACAATATTGCTGGCACGTGTCGGTTCGAAGACGCTTCCAGCTACCAGACAGAAGGTGTCGATGTACTTACGGCGATAGTCCTCGCGTCCCATGAGGTTGAGGAAGAGTCGTACAATCTCGCGGTTGAGATTGGCCTCGTCATAAACCTTATCAGCATCCTTGAACCTGACGAAGTACTTGAAGGGGTCATCATTGTCCTTGTTGAAGTTACGCAGGGCAAAAGCATAGTCGAGGTCGAAGCTGACGAAGCGGTAACGACCGTCCAGTCGGCTGCGATAGGCCTTGATGTTGTTGTTGGGCCAGTCATCGTTGTCGAGGAACATGGTGGTAGCCATATAGTTAGTGAACTCGTCAATGTCGAGCAGCTTCTTCATCTCCTCATAGGCCGCATCATCGGTGATGTTACGTCCCAGTTCAAAGATGCGGTTGATGACAGAGTCATTGCCGTTCTTCATCTTCATGTTCTCGAAGGCATCGAGCTCATCATCGTCATAGCCCCAGTTGGCGTAGGCAAATTTGTCGTTGTTGGGCTCACGCATGTTCAACACACCGCGCAGCTCACCATTCACATATTCAATAATAGGAACGTATGACTGAACGTCAATGTCGATGCCTGAGCGCTGAATGATGGTTTCCAGTGCGGGGTCCATGAAGCGAGCGCCGTGGGTGTACATGTCGTTACCGCCGTTGCGAATCAGAATAGTCTTGCTGCGGATATTCGGTTTCTGTGGGAAGAATGAGTAGTCAAAGTGGTTCTGTCCGTCGAATATCTTGTTGCTCTTCAGCTTGAACGAGCGCTTTGACTGTGCACGTGTCCAACCGCCCGAGGCACTGATGTTCACATCCTGGTTAAAGAGCATCTCGCCCTCAGGACTCATATAGCTGAAGTTCACAGGACGATCCCAGTCTTGGTTGTAGTTCTTGGGCTGCTCCTGTCCATTACCAGTCTTACCGTTGGTACCGTCACCATCGCAGTCGAATCCAATCTTCGGGTCAGTGAAGAACTTCTTGTCGCCTACAATGCTGATGACAGGCAACGTATAGTTGCTGTTGCTCTTGATATAGCTACGTGTAACTGGAACGCTGGGCAGATAGCCGTCCTTGAACAGACGGAAGGTGAGGTTGGTGGTCTCAGAAAGCTTGAACACACCATCTGTGCTTTCAGCGGTGGAGGGGCCGTTATAGTCGTCGGGCAGCGATTCCCAGGAGATGTCGTCGAAATAATAGTTGTTCTCCAGCGTCTTGTCAACATTTAAGTTGATAGCGATAGCTTGCAACGAGTAGGTTATCCACCAGCCTCCCCAGCCTTGTTCCTCGCCAGCCTGTTCTTTTGTCAGATTACCCTCATAGACATATTCTTTCCATTCGGTGTTCACGTCGATACTGCTGTCCAATATGCTGACACCGTTTCCAATGTTCTCACCAGGCTTTTTCTGGGCAATGGCATTGATTGTGGCAGCCTTGTCGGCACGTACCTTCATGCGGAACCTAAATTGCTGGCCGGTCCTCCAAGTGTAGTTGGGGGTATAGACATAAAACTGCGTCTGCGTTGTTTTAGTGGCGTTTGATACAGCGTGTACCTTAATGCCACGTGAACCGTCAACGCCTACGCCGTTGATAATAGACTTGGAAATGCTAGAGCTCTGACCGTTCTTATAGGAAAGACTGGCAGTGCTCGAACTCTCGCAATTACCATTTGTTACCTGTTCAATCCAAGGCAGCTGCACTTCTCCATCGGTAGGCGCTGTCGGCAGACTACCGTCGGTGGTGTACATTAGCCTGGCACCTTCGGGAATCGTTACTTTGACGTTCAGCGAATTTTTGAATAGTTTACTACCCACGTTGACCACTGGAGCCTCTAAGCGCTCATTGGCAAACGTTGCTGTGGCGTTGCTCTCACCTGGCGTCTCGTTGTCCGTCCATCCCCATTCCGTGCCGCCGTCAGTCTTCAGGGCCCATGATGTCCTGCTCATGGCTTTGGGATACTCCTGACTCGTCACCAGCGCGCCGTTCTTGTCGCTCAGGAAGATGGTGCCTCCGTCGCAATCCAGCTTAAAGGGCGCCTGATTGCTCTTGATGTCGTTGGAACCCAGCCACACGACCTTGAATCCCTTGGCAGGAATCGTGCCAAAGTCGTTAGGAAATTGCCAATACATCAGGTTATTGGCATCGTTACTTAAATACATTCCGCCCAGGTTCACAGCCTGTTCGGTTGGATTGTACAATTCAATCCAGCTGTCAAAATTAGTTGCAGGGCTAATGACTTTTCCTGCGTTCGAAGCCATCAGTTCATTGATGACTACAATGACAGATAAAATGGTTGACCACATAACTATAATATTTATAAATAGGTTATTTTTATATTAAATACGTAAGAGGGTCAGTTTTCCCGAAAAAAAGTATTCCAGACACCCATTCTCTTGGGAGCCTGGAATACTGTATCTTTATTGGTAATTATTCATTATTGATAATGGTAATTGCTTATTGCATATCGTAAACCACCTGCATGAGGCGCTTGCCCAGTTCATCGGCCTCGTCCATGGTCTGAGCCTCGCTGTAAACGCGGATAATGGGCTCGGTGTTTGACTTACGTAGATGTACCCACTTGGTGGGGAAGTCAATCTTCACACCGTCGATATCGTTGACGGTAGCTTCCGAATCGGCAGCAAACATCTCCTTTACCTTTACCAGGATGGCATCGACATCAGTCTCGGGTGTGAGGTCGATGCGGTTCTTGGCAATCTGATAGTCAGGGAAGGTCTTGCGCAGCTCGCTAGCCTTCATGCCTTTCTGGGCGAGACTGCTTAGGAACAGACCGATGCCAACGAGGGCGTCGCGACCGTAGTGGCTCTCAGGATAGATGACTCCACCATTGCCTTCGCCGCCAATCACGGCACCTACTTCCTTCATCTTCGTAGTGACGTTCACTTCACCCACAGCTGCAGCGGTGTACTTGCCGCCATGCTTCTCTGTGACGTCGCGGAGGGCGCGGGTAGAAGAGAGGTTACTAACGGTGTTGCCCTTGTCGTGCGACAGCACGTAGTCGGCCACACTGACCAGCGTGTATTCCTCGCCAAACATCTTGCCGTCTTCGCAGATAAAGGCCAGACGATCCACGTCGGGATCCACGACGATACCCAGGTCGAAGCCGCCCTGCCGCATCTTATCCATGATGCCCTGCAGGTTCTTCTCCAGCGGCTCAGGGTTATGTGCAAACTGTCCTGTGCACTCGCTGTTCAGAATCTCGAAGTCCACACCCAGCGCCTTGAACAGGTCAGGCAGGATGATGCCGCCCACGCTGTTGATCGTATCAGCACACACACGGAACTTACGGGCCTTGATAGCCTCTACGTCAACCAGACGCAGGTCGAGTACCGACTGGATATGCTGCTGGTTCATGGTATCGTCCTTGACCACATGTCCCAACTTCTCCACTGGTGCATAGTCGAAGTTCTCCTCCTCTGCAATACGCAGAACCTCGGCGCCATCGGCAGCCGTCAGGAACTCGCCCTCACTATTCAGAAGTTTCAGGGCGTTCCACTGCGTGGGGTTGTGGCTGGCGGTGATGATGATACCGCCATCAGCCTTGTGCCAGCGTACTGCCAGCTCGGTGGTGGGCGTGGTGGCCAGACCAATGTCAATGACCTCGTAACCCATGCCTACCAGCGTGCCGCAGACCACGTCGCGCACCATAGGACCAGAGATACGTCCATCGCGTCCTACCACAATTTTCTTGCCGCCGATAAAGGTGGCGTATGCCGTTGTGAACTTAACAATATCCAAAGGATTGAGAGTGTCACCCGTATGTCCGCCAATGGTACCACGGATGCCCGATATAGATTTAATCAGTGTCATAAATCAATGGTTCTTTGAAGTGTTATTTCGTAATAATAGGGGTATACATAGCTGGATGCCACCGTATGACCTTGCGTATGGGGTACGATGAGACGCACCTTTGAGATATGGTCAGTGGCCGATCGTGGTCTTCCCACATTGATATAGGGTAGGGGTGAGATAAGTCCTGTGGGCACTGATGTTGTGGAGTATGTGCTGTACATTAGCCCTTCGGTGCTGAACGATGCCGTGAAAGTGTTGCCTGTACGCTTCACAATCATAAAGTCAGGCTGATAGGGTGACGTGTCGTTGCCAATCTGCGTGTTGTCCATGATACACTGCTCATAGAAGCGCATGATCAGCGTAGTGTTCTCGCCATCTTGTATACGAGTACCGCAGCCTTTATGCACAATCTGCATATAGACGCCGTTGTTGTTCAGGTAGACGAACTCGTTCTTTGCCGTGTCGGTCACGTCGCCGTGGGCGTGGAATGTCTCTTCGCTGATGACAACGATGCTTGAGTCGGATATGAACTTGCTGATAGCATCACGTTCCTTGTCCTTCTTCTCGCCGTAGGTCTCGTAGTTGTCGCAACCAACGAAGACAGCCATACAGCACAGTGTCGTCAAGGCGATGAAAAGTCTTTTCATATTGCTTATTTAATTAAATCGGCTGCAAAGGTACTAATTTTAAAGCAAAAGAGAAAAATGAAGCGTGAATAATTTGCTGTTGCTCTACATTAATTAACTATTTCCACGCTTCATTTTTCTCTTTTCACTTTTCTTTGCTATCGGAGCAAATCCTCGAAATCCTCGATAGCCTGTTTTGTTATCTTGACGGCTTCCTCTAGCGAGCACTCCAGTCGTCCGCCAGATGCATTCAGATGACCTCCGCCATTGAAGAAACGTGCTGCCACCTCGTTGCAGGGGAAATCATCGACCGAGCGCAATGAAACCCACACCAGGTTCTCTTTCTCGGTATCCTCACGTAGTGAGATACTGAGCTTCAGTCCCTTGATTTGTTGGGGAATGTTTACGAGTCCTTCCGCATCGCCTTTGATAAAGCGGAAACGCTTCAGGTCCTCGCGGCTCAGCGTGAAGAAGGCTGCATGGCGAGGTGCGTCATATATCAACTTCTCATACATCACATAGCCCATCAGTCGGATGCGGTTCTCTGAGTAGTTGTGATAGACGTTGCGGTAAATCTTGTCCTTGTTGATATGCTTGGTCAGCAGCTGACCGATGATGAAGAAGATGTCGGGGTCGTTCGAGTTGAACGTGAATCCGCCCGTATCCGTCATCATGCCGCAATAGATGGGAATGGCAAAATGTTTGCCGGCCGTCTCAAAGAGTCCTAACTGCCAGGCCAGACGGAATACCAGCTCACAAGTGGAAGACGCTTGTGGACGTGAGATGGTCAGAACGGCATCGACGTCAGGATCCAAATGGTGGTCTATGAGCACTTTCTTGGCAGGCGACTTCTCCAAGGCTCCCGTCATTTCGCCCGTCCGGCTGATGGTGTTGAAGTCGAGACAGAAGATAAGGTCGGCATGCTGGATGGTCCAGTCGCACCCATCCTTGTGCTTATCGTAACGTATAACCTTCTCAGTGTTTGGCAGCCATTGCAGGAAGTCTGGGTACTGGTCAGGTACAATCATCTGGGCCTCTTTGCCCATCAGTCGCAGACACTCGCTCCAGCCTAATACGGCACCCATCGCGTCACCATCGGGGCTGCGGTGGCAGATACATAGTATGGTATCTGCATTATGAACAAGCGTGCGAAGTTGCTCGCACGCTTGTTCTGTTAAAATGTTGTCGAGCATTTAAAAGAGTTTGTTGGGATAAACGCCCTCGTCAACCAGCTTCTGGATGCGCTCTACGGTAGCCTCACGGTCGGCAGCATAAGTCACACCGAACCACTTGGAGGTGGTGTCGAGCACCTCGCAGGTAGCGGTGCCGTCGTTGATGAGCTTGTTGACCATCAGAGGAATGAAGAACTCTGCCTTCAGGTTCTCCATGTTCTTCGGGTCGCTAAGGAATTCCTTGAAGTAAGCCTCTGAATACTCGAAGTAGTCAGGAGTGAAGCCCCACATGTTCATGGATACGGGCACGTTCTCACCCAGAGCCTGCCACTTGCCATCCTCGTCCTTGAAGCGGATGGGTTGGTCGGCAGCACCGGCCTTTGAACCGTCCTCGGCGCAGCGCACAATCTCGGTACGCTCTACGACGTCGGTCAGATGACGCTTGTCGTTATAGGCACAAACACCACGGGCCACAGTACCGTTCTCACTCAGGGTGTTGCTTACGCGGAAGCCCACCATGGCATATTCGTTCTTCGAACCTTCCTTGAGACCAGAGAGGAACTTGCCAATCTGCATGAAGGCATCACGTCCGTAGAAGTCGTCGCAGTTGATGACGCAGAACGGCTCCTTGATAACGTCCTTACCCATCAGCACGGCGTGGTTTGTCCCCCAGGGCTTAACGCGACCTTCGGGCACCTTGAAGCCCTCGGGCAGTGCGTCGAGAGCCTGGAAACAGAGCTCACAAGGCACCTGGCCCTGGTATTTGGCCAGAATCTGTGTGCGGAACTGCTCCTCGAAGTCCTTGCGGATAACCCATACGATTTTGCCGAATCCGGCCTGGATGGCATCGTAGATACTATAGTCCATAATAGTCTCTCCATTGGGACCCAGACCATCGAGTTGTTTTAAGCCACCATAGCGGCTACCCATGCCAGCGGCAAGAAGGAAAAGAGTTGGTTTCATTTTGTCTTTACATTTTATAGGTTTAACACTTTCATCTGCAAAATTACAAAAAAGGTTTGAGATACGATATTTGCGATTTGAGATTTGAGGTTTATTAACATTAGAACGGATAGCCAATGGCCAGATGCAGCGAGTGCATATCCTTGAAGCGCGGAATGTTGAAATAGCCCGATTTGCCTGTGTCGTAGGGCAGGTGCAGACCGAATCCCCAGTCCACACGCAGCACCAGGAACTCCAGGTCGTAGCGCAGACCGATGCCGGTACCTGTAGCAATCTGCTTCAGGAAGGTTGATGGCTTGAGGGTGCTCTCAGCAAACAGATTGTTGATGGTATTGACAAACTCTTCGTCATCGTCATAGTCCTCTTTCTCAAGATGGAGCGAGTTGCGATACCATACATTACCCGCATCCAGATAGATGGCACCATAGAGGTTGCTCACCAGCCTGCGCCGGTATTCAAGGTTCATCACCAGTTTGATGTCACCATTGCGCAGCATATACGAGAACTGACGGTCGTCGCCCAGGCCGGGGAACGCACCAGGTCCCAGGCTGCGCACCGTGAAGGCACGTATGCTGTTGGCACCTCCCACATAGAATGACTCACTGAAGGGGGCTTCCTCTGTGTTTCCATAGCTGTGAATATAGCCAGCATTCACGTGTCCTACCAGCTGCGATTTCGTGTCTAGATTCCACGTCTTAGTCAGGTCGGTCTCCAGCCTCACGAACTGCGAGTACACGTTTTTGAAAAGTGTCTTGCCCTGCTGGTTCCATCCGTTGCCCTGTATCACCACATCATAGAGTGCCGTTGCGTTACCCGCTTCTTCCAGCGTAGTCTCCCAGCGTATAGGATTGTGTTTGTTGCTGGGACTGGTAAAGGT
>Ga0310690_10008082_pt1 | contig 13416 bp, 10 predicted proteins | sample AusTroGonzalo_MG_2_FD_207661 | JGI IMG/M metagenome (GOLD analysis project Ga0310690, IMG submission 207661) | Bovine rumen microbial communities from tropical cattle in Woodstock, Queensland, Australia - Gonzalo_04 (v2) (version 2) | ecosystem: Host-associated > Mammals > Digestive system >... | reverse complement strand
CTACTTGAAATGGCTCGACCAGTCGCTAAACAAGATGCGCTCAGTGGCGGTGTACTACAAGGAATACAGCACCATTGAGAATCTGCAGCTGCTGGGTGAAGAGTATTTACGTCAGATGAAGCGTGACCTCACGCCTAAGACATTTCAGACCAGCATCCTATGTCAACGTATCGGCATCACACACGACGGCTTCTACTCGTCGATGCAGGAGCATCACAAGTATGATGCCTCGAACTTTGCATACCTCGACGAGCTGGGCTACGACAAGATTCTGAAAGAGACGAGCCAGCAGAACTACGACATCAAGGCAGCGTCGCAGTTCAGCACCATTGGTGGAAGCTTAGATTCCAGAGCTGACGAGGACGTGAACCCTCTGGCTCCCATATGTATCGGCATGGACTACAATGCCAATATCAACTGGATTGTAGCAGGACAGCCAAGCGGCAACCGCTTGAACGTCCTCAAATCCTTCTACGTCAAGTTCGAGCGTAAGATACCCGCCTTAGTCGATGATTTCTGCGCGTACTACGCCTATCATCAGAACAAGACGGTCATCTTCTACTACGACGCAACGGCGCTGGGCTCGAACTATGCCGTGAACGATCAGGACTTCCGCTATGTCGTCGTCCATGAGTTTGAGCGCCACGGGTGGCAGGTGCAGGATGTGTACTTGGGCAACCCGATGCGCCACGATGAGAAGTACCTGCTCATCAACCAAGGCTTTGCTGGCAAGCAGCGCCTGATGCCGTTCTTTAATCGTCAGAACAACGATGACCTGATACTGGCCATCCAGTCGGCTGGGGTAGAGCGGGGGAGAAACGGCTTCCATAAGAACAAGTCTATGGAGAAGCAGCCGGAGTCCGAAGAGGACCTGCTGGAGCATCGTACCGACGGCACGGATGCTTTTGATACGCTGTATATCGGTGCGGAAAAATTCCCACAGCATGACGTGTATCCTATAGCTTTGGGTGGCGTTTTATAATAAATCCTAATGCGTGCACGTTCTTCATGTAATTTTAGTACCTTTGCACGAAAAATTAAGAATATGGAGAAAACACTTGAAAACGAAGCGTATCAGAAACTCTGGGAGGAGAACATCGGTTCCATTGCCTACGATTTAGAGGAAGCTTTCCTCGAAGTTTTTAGCAGAAAAGGTGCTAAATTTCAAAAGCCAGCCTTCTATCTGGGCGCCATAGCTATGGCTGCAGGTCACGTTCTTCAAGTGACAGAAAAGGAGTTCGAGTATGCTCATGACCTTAAAACCCCTTTCGATGATATCCTGAGACAGACTTACAACTACTACCGCCAGCAACCCAGCGACGAGGAAGAAGGGGAGTCTCTTGTACCTGTCAAAATGGATTGGACAAAGTTCAATTAAACCAAAAGTGTGCACCAAATGAAAACTTTTGGGCTGAAAATGGCAAAAAACACCTAACTAACTTAGTTTTTCTTCACTTGTTGACTATTATTGTATCTTTTTACCTAATTTTGCACTCGATTTTTATTAGAATAATAGGTATTTAGTTAGAAAGATGGCAAACACGAAACATTCTGTTGCGCGTGAGATTATTATCGACCGCCTACTACACAAGCGTCGCGGGTATTCAGTATATGAGATGCTTGAAATTGTTAATGAGTCACTATCATTCGAGGGATTTCCTCCAGTTTCACGCACTACAATCTGTCGCGACCTTGACACAATCCGCTGTCGATACAGACAGAGTTTGGAGGAAGAAAAACGAAGTCACAATGTTTTTTTTCGTTATGCGGACCCGAATTTTACTATTTATAAGAATGTATTGACAAACAACGAATTACGCCACCTGCGTTCTGCTCTTTTGTCAATCCGTTTTGTGGATCCAATACTCGGTACCCTTACTTATAATGACCTTTCCCAAGGCCTGGATGACATGCTGAATGTTGACCCTGCCAGCGACCCGATCGTTCTCTATAAGAAAATTCCTTCGGAAAACGACCAGAGGAGATATAAGGCAATTTATCGGCACTGCCGTACTAAGACTCCAGCAACCATCACTTATTCGCTTGGTGGTGAGGAGTCTGAAAAAGAGATTCTGGTGCACCCATATTTTATTATGTATGACTGCCCAAATTACTATCTTTTATGCCACGATGCCACAAACGATGCGGCTGCAAAGATTCCAATCTCCAAAATCCGGCGTTTGGCCTCTACCCCCGAAGTGGAATTCATTCCAAACAAGGATTTTCCGTTACAGGACTTCTACACAAAGCATTTGACACAGGACTAAGACAGTTAAGTAACCACCCTGCTATCTATGGCGAATCGCTCAGATAGCGGGGATTTTTTATTTACTTTTTGGGGAAAGCAAATATAATAGAGAGCGAATATTCAGTGTTGCCTTATGGATTCAAATAGCTTGTCAACATTTGATTTGTTGTTAGTCGAGTATTTATGAACATACTTATTTTATCAAGTATAGAACCAAAAATAGTCTATATAGACATACTTTTTTAGCTATAACTTATAGCGTATTTGAAATTATTTCCTTATCTTTGCACATATTTTGAATACTATCAATAACTAATTGTTATGGAAACATTCTATCACGGCACATCTGTTCTATTTAAAAAGTTCGACATTGCCCATGCATTGGAGGGCGATGGTAAGGCTAAGTTCGGCTTTGGTACATATGTAACAGAGGCCTATACTTCTGCTGCCCACTATGCCTATAACAAAAAACGTCCAGAGAATAAGGACTACTATGTCTATACGCTGGAGATTCCCGACATAACGGATAACAATCATCTTTTCTCTGTTCGACCGGTTCATCCCTCTATCATAGAATGTACCGAGAAAGCACTCGGTGAACAGATTCCTGATGAAGCAAGAGCCGTTGGCAAGTTCTTCCGAAAGTATGTTGGTAACAGATTGATGGGAAAAACGGGAACTGTCAAGCAACTTGTAGGTAGTGCTGACCTCGATGCAGAGAAAGCTGCTGCCATATTTTTCAGTGAGATAGGTCTTGAATATTTTGCATGGCCTCAAGCACAGTCAAAACCTGATGGCCTGACCAATCGTGTTGTCCTCAACATCGACAAGATCCGCATTGTTCGCATTGACAAGGTCGAGCTTGATCCAAAGAAGTTCCAACTCATCGAAGGCTCCGAGAAAGAAATCCCATTAGACAGTTTTTGATAAATATGGAAAAAACGAAGCTCATCAAGGTCTCTGACATGATCAAGACCTATTACCCAGAGTACTATAAATGGGAGACATACCCTTCCAATCTGTGTGCTATTATTCATAAGACTACCGAAGAATGGGGCATCCTGCACAATATGGCAACAAGCACTATTGTTATTGATGGTGTTTCTTTTAAGTGCAGTGAAACCTTATTTCAGATTATGAAGTTCACAGATAAAGAAGTTGTTCAAGATGTCTACAGGCGCAACAACAAAAAGTGGGCTATGCACTGGGAAAAGGAGTGTCGTCGCGAGGACTGGCCCTGGATGATAATTGATGCTCTTAAATTTTGTCTTCAAAAGAAATATGAACAGTGCGATGAGTTCCGCAAAGAATTAGAGCGCAGCAAAGGTTTATTCATCGTTGAAGACGAAACGGGCAGAAAGAGCACATCATATGGAGCCAAGCTAAATAAGGAAGGTCTTTATGAAGGTTCTAACCTCTTAGGCCGCCTCCTGATGGAGCTTCGCGAAAACGGCAAACTGGAATACCATCTCCCTGATGACGCACTTGCTTTCCTTCAGTATCTGAGGTAAATCTATAATAATAAGATTTACAACCTTGTTTATTTTTGGCCATCGGCCAATTTCAATTCTGAAACGAAATCATTTGTACTAACCATTTCGTTTGCCATTGCCATTAATGTATAGATATTGGCTTTTATAAAATCCATTATCTGCTTTATAATGTCTGTATCTATACTTATGACGATGCTATCATCAAGTATTGTTGGCGTTTCAGAGATTGAAAATGGTATGAACTCTGTTATTTCTCTTCCTATTCCGTTACGAACAAAAATCAAAGGTACGTGGTTGTCTCTTAAATATGCTTTGCCATCATCCACAAAAATATCTGCGTTTATTCCTGTTAAAGTAGGCCTAAGCCACATGTAGCCATACAATTCGTCCGAGTCTTTCATCTTGTATTCAATGGCAAGTTTACATTTTATATCTTCTTCATCAACAAAGCAAATCCATTGTATAGGAAAGGTTACTAATGTATAAGAGTACCATCCTTTCTTAAATTCGTGAACATTCCTTATGACTCCGACATGTTCTTCTTTCTCTATTTTACAGTCACCATCAGCATACCTGCTAAGATATAAGCTAGGCTGGTCGGAAATAAACTTTACCCAGTCCCCAACTTTATACTTGCTATTTTCAAAATCAATTGAATTTGTGTTGTTCCCCGTGCCTTTTGTTATTTCATTGTTTCTCTTCTTTTTCATATTCCACATTCATTTTATTGACGTGTAACAAATTTGTATTCTTATCTTTTTTGCCTGCAAAATTACATTTTTCTAAAGTTAATATATCTTTTTCTATACGTATAGATAAAGGGCCTGTATGGAATATAATTCCGAAATTTGCACCGCGAAAACATTAATCATAGTACAATGACAGCAAAAGTGATAAGCAAAATTACGCCAAAAGCACGTGGCGACAAGAAGCTCATGAGCGAGTTACTAAAAGACACTCGTAAGTACATCGAACAAGCGGAACATGCAGACGTAGAGTCCCTGCGTCAGTTTCTGTTCACCAACCCGGAACGTCCTCTCATCGCAATGGGACATGGTGGTGCTCACTCCTCGGCTTCGTATGCCGCTCTGCTCTACGGAACCAACTGTAGCTTAGGCCGTGTTGTAACTCCGTATCAGGCTAACTCTCTCTCTGATGAAACCCTTCGCAACTCGAAACTTCTGCTCGTCAGCACGTCGCTGAAGAACCAGGACGCTGTGTACATCGCTGACCGTATGATTCGGGTGAATCCAAAACACAGCTGCGCCCTTACCATGTCCCACGACGAGAACGCTGTCATGAAGCGCATGCTGAAATCAAATTCCAACAGCGTCATCTGTCATCACTTCGATCGTGCCAACGGGTTCATCAGTGTCAATGGCACCTTTGCATACTTCTCCTTATTATATAAAGCCTTCACGGGTGATGCTGACTTTTCACGTAAGCTGGCCCTCTCGTTAGAGTCTGCCGACAATTACACATATCGCTGTGTCGATGGCATCACAACACCGCCAAACCTCAGCACCATCTCGCAATTCACTGTATTGTACGGATCATACGGAGAGCCTGTAGCTCACAAGATGGAGAGCAACATGACCGAAGCCGGACTGGCCTCATGTGTCATCTCAGATTTCCGCGACGAGTGTCACGGACGTTTCCTCGCACTCTCCAACTTCATCAGCAGTCCCAAGCATCCATTGACCGACTGTGCACTGGTGTTGCTGGTCACTCCTCGCGAAGAATCCGTATGCCGTAACCTATTAGACCGTCTGCCTGGTCATCTGCCTGTCGTTATAATCCGTACAGATATCGACTCGCCATTGGGTTCCATCGACCTGCTCTACAAGATGAGCATGTTTACCAGCGACTTCGGTGAACAGTATCGTCATTCCAATCCTAATGACCCTAACAACCTCGGGGGCATTGACAAGCGACTCTTCCGCGACCATGTTTCCTTCCGTACCGATTTTGCACATTACGGACCTCTTCAACTTGTAAATACCTCTCATCAGGGACTAATTTGCCATTAGTCCCTGACAATAAACAATATTTTTCCATTTTTTGTGTCGCTTTTTGAATATTATTTCGTATATTTGCAGGAAATAACTAAAATTACTAAGTATGAAGATTGTATACAGCCCTTGTTATAGTGGCAGCTACTTCCTAAACCTCCAAGACATGTGTATAGCCTTGGACGTACAAGTATTGGAAACGCAAGGTCTCCTTAGTCAGTTGGCTTTGCATGCTGGCATACATCAGCAAATACCGTCATTTCCGGAACGTCTTACATCTTATCATAAAGCTCTTTTGGAGTATGATGACAATAATAAAGACAATATTTTCCATCGTAGTATTAAAATCGATAGCATGAGTGTTGCAAAGACTCTGCTTCGATGGCGTGACTATTTGGCTATTTGTGGTTGGAACAAACAAGTTACATTGCAAGAGTGTAAACGTCTCAACACCTTAGCAGAGATAGACAACTACTATCTTGATGAAGGTATAGCCTCTTTGATTGAAAAACTTACTCGTCAGATACATTTGATGGAATCTGGTGAAGTTGTTGTGCCCCAAGCATACAAGGACCTCGTTATCGAGATTCCCTGTCAGCTAGAACTTTTGCCAGATTATATCAAACCATTGCTGATTTCGTTACAAGGATTGGGTACCACCATCGAGGAAAAGGCTAATGATACCAGTTCGTCACCAACAAGAGTTACTGAGATAAATTTCTCTCAGCAGTGGAAGGCTGAAGCATGGCTGGCTCAACTGAAGCCAACAGCCTATGATGTATGGATTAATACCAACAATAAACGCCTTGACAATTGGTTCCACATGTCAGGTAGCCCCGTGTGTGGTAGTGAGATGACAAGCACAAACCCGCAAATAACCCAGATGTTTCTGCTGGCCATCCAGCTATTTCAGCGTCCACTTAATGTGAATACACTTCTTCAATACCTGTTCCTTCCTGAATGTCCTCTTGACAATAGATTATGTAAAGAACTGGCTAAAATAATCGTCAATGAAGGTGGTTTCTGTAATGAGAAGGTTCAGGAGCGCATCAACACCTATATTAATAGGGAGTTTAAGGCAGAAGATGATAATACACCACAAGAGAAAACGAAAGAGCAGCGTGAAGAGGAATATATGACGTATCTTCCTTTTGATTTGAGAAATGATGATAGCGCTTTGCCTTTAGCTGAAGAATCCGACTCTGTCAATGTTAAAGAATTGTCCAAGTTCCTGTCATCTGTCAGTTCATACGCTTCAAGTCGAGCTGTCAAAATAGGAGCTGTACAGCCCTATGATGCTCGTATTGCTCAATTAAGGAATGTTGCAGAGATGACAGATGCATTATTGAGTCAGATAGACACGCTGGTAAAGGGAGAAATGTCCTTTACAACTCTGAGCCAATGGGCGCAGTCACTTTATGAGGATGGTGATTTCACTCTTTATCATGCCCAAACTGGTAGCCGTCAGCTTATCAATCGCCCCTCAAACATGATTACTAAAGCGGCAAAGACTATCTGGTGTGATTTCTATGGTGACACCAATAATACCTTGTCTACAGAATTTCTCTCTAATTACGAAGTGGAGCAGCTGAAAAGCCAAGGCGTGTTGTTGTGGGACAAGCAACATGAAAGTGACTTTATGCATCTGATGCTTGCTCAGCCAATATATAAGACGGCGGATGAGCTCACCATCATTACGTGTGACCAACAAGGAACCAGCAAGATTCCCAAGCATCCATTGCTTCTCCAATTGCCGTTTATAACTATAAAGTTAGATGGCGATGACCTCTATAAGAGTATTGCAACCAAGGAAATAGTGGCTATCGATAACCATCGTGAGTCAGACAATAAAGAGATTCGTTTTGATGTTGAAAAGCATCCTGTCATTTGGCGCTCCGTTGAGAGCTATTCTGCCTTGGAGAAACTCCTGCAGAATCCTTTTGATTACTTTATGAACTACACGTTGAAATTCACTGATATTAGTGAAACGGATATCAATCTGTTCCTGACATTTGGTAATGTGGCTCATGAAGTTGTTGAATCGCTATTTACTGCAGACAGAGGGAATGTTTCATTAGGTGACTTTGTTATTAATGAATACGAACAGACATTCCGTAGAGGGCTAATTAAGAAGGGAGCATTGCTTCTCATGCCAGAATATCATTTGGATATGGAACGCCTGAGGTACAAGCTAAGAGAATGTGTCAGTAAACTGGCAACAATTATTGTTGAAAACCAACTGGAAGTCATACAGTGTGAGCAAAAGGAAGAACAAGACTTAGGTTTCCAGGACGGTGTTATTCTACTGGGATTCATTGACATGTTGTTACGCGATAGTGAAGGAAACGATGTGGTCTTTGATCTGAAATATGTGTCGAAGAAAGATAGGTACAAAGATGTCTTGGAGAAGAATCGTGCACTTCAGTTGGCAATCTATAAAGCCATGCTCATGAGACATGACAATCCCTCATCTACTATCCGTACGGCCTATTTCGTGATGCCTTATGGATTGCTATATAGTACAGACGATTTCCATGGCAATAATTATGAAAAAATCATTCCGAAACTTCATGCGGAGGTCATTGAGCAAGTAAGAAAAGGCTATGCTGAGAGATTAAAGGAAATTAATGAAGGAATGATAGAGACGGCAGATAACGTGTCGATTAACCAACTTGGATATGCTCAGAAAGAAGGTGTATATCCTTTAGAAGATGACGGCAAAAAGAAAGACCCCAAGAAGGCCGAGAACAAATACTCTAACTATAAGTGTTTTACCATCTAAAAGTTGCAGTTTATGGATAAGAAGTTTATAAGTGCCGGAGCTGGTTCCGGTAAGACATACAGAATAACCACCGACGTAGCCAAGATGGTTAATGACGGTGTGCTTGAGCCAGACCAGGTTATTATGACAACCTTCACTAAGGCTGCAGCTCAGGAACTACGCGAGAAAGCAAAAAAGGAACTCGCAAATTTAGGAAAACATCATGAAGCTCAATTGATGGAGCATGCCCTTATTGGTACTGTTCACTCTGTAGCAAATACTTTCTTGACAAAATACTGGTACTTGTTAGGTATCATGCCAGATGCTGCTGCGATGGAAGAGAATGAGCTCCAGTTATATCGTGACCATTCTCTTCGTGGATTGTTAACTCCACAAGATCGTAAGTTCTTGTATAAGTTGGCTGAAACGTATAACATCATATATGAGTCCAAGGAACATAAGTCTGGGCTTAATTATGAATTTTGGAAGAAGGATCTCTGTACTGTTCTTGACTACATTCAGTGGTATAGCATAAACGAAGAACAGTTACAGAAGAGTATTGATACCACTGAGAGTTTCATCAAATGCTTGGAACCTAAGGACAATTCTTCATTGATGATAATTGCCCAAGATGTCATTGGTGATATTGAAGAGGTTATTAATAACATGAAAAGAGTTACACCCAAGGCAACGGAACAACTTGAACGTATATATAGTTATCAAGGTCGTAGTCTTTCTGATGAAGAATTAAAGGATCTAGAGAGTATTGCCAAAGACCGGTGTAAGGATTACGAAAGTACCATACGATTTTCGACTGCCATGGCTGATTCCTCTATGTTTACCATGGAATCTGCAAATAACTTGAGAGAATATGCCCGTATTATCTTCCGCTTGGCTAGTCGTTGGCAGAAAGATTACCGTCAGTACAAGGACGAACACCATCTTATTGACTTCAATGATATGGAAGAGATGTTTCTTGATTTACTAGGGAAAGAGGAGGTTCAACAGGACATCAAGTCTCGTTATTCCCACCTTTTTGTTGACGAGTTCCAGGATTCAAATCCTATGCAGGTACGCATCTTCCAGCGATTATCGTCCCTATTGACTACCGTCTATGTAGGTGACAAAAAGCAGGCCATCTATGGCTTTCGTGGTTCAGACACAGAATTGACAGCTGCTGTGGCAGATAGTATAGGCCAAGAACATACAGAACACTTGAAGCATTCATACCGTTCTGTTGAGTCTCTGGTTAACTTCTCAAATGTCATCTTCTCGCAGGTATTCAGCAAGATGACAAGCGAAGAAGTAAAGCTGTCCATGCCTTCGAAAAACGGTAATACTACACCTGTTGAGCATCCGCTTCGCTTGTGGCCAAATAAAGGTGACAAAAATTTGGCTCAGCATATTCTGCAACTGATGCTGAAAGAGAACATCAAACCCAAGGATATCGCCGTTTTGGCCCGTGCTAATGATAATCTCGACAAATTAGCTGATGAATTGCGTGCGCTGAAAGTACCCGTTTGTCGCGAGTCCAATGATATTAAAGAGTCTCGTGCAGGTCGGTTAATGAAGGCGTTGCTGACATTGGTCAACACGCCATCAAACCAATTGGCGCGTGCAGAAGTGGCTTATCTGACAGAACCAGGTTATCATGTAACAAAGATAATTGAGGACCGTATTGACCATCTTTCTGCAGAATTGACATACGATGACTATTTGAAGGATGTTCCTATCTTGAAACGTCTATTCCAGTTAAGAAAATTCCGTTCTAATGAAGAAGAGGAATTCCCTACGAACTTGCTTGGCTATCAGAGTATCAGTTCATTGGTTGAGAGCCTTATTATTGAACTTGACCTTTATTCTTTGGTTCAGAGCTGGAAGAACGCTTTGGCTGAGGAAACTAACCTTCAGGTATTAATAGAACTGGCTAGAAAATATGAAGACTATGCCACTAAACTCGCTCAACCTGCAACAGTAGCAGGATTCATAGAGTTCTTTACTGGTCAGCAACAAGAAGGTGCAGCCAATGAAGATGGTGTCCGTCTGTATACTTATCATAAGTCCAAGGGCCTGGAATGGAAGGTTGTTATTATGCTATCGCTTGAAAAGGATGCCTCTGATGCTACTAAAATTGCCACAAGGTGTATGCTTGGTTGTCATCATCATCGTGAACAAAAGCCAACGGCAGAGAATCCTAACCCTCCAATGACCATTTCATTGGTTCGTAATATATTTGGTGATACTAATGCAGAAAAAAGTGCTCTCGCTGCAAGACTGCAACAACATACTCTATGGCCGTCCGTTTCAGAGGATGAGATAGGTGAAAGCGCACGTCTGCTGTATGTTGGTGTGACGCGTGCCCGTGAGATACTGATACTTGCCCCGAAAGAGAAGGATGACGTGGTCAGCCTTGACTGGTTCCGTTCGGTTGGGGTTAACAATATCAATCAGGTTCTGAATGACAGTGAATACCAAGACTTCTTTGGCGTTGACATGCCTTTCCATGTAGAACGTATTGAAGATGAAGGTGAGCAGTCATGGCCAGAACAGACCTTGAATCGTGTTCATGATTTGACTTCCAATTTCTCGCCACTTGACAACATACTCTATATTTCTCCCTCAAAAGCTGGCAGCAAACCTCATGATATCGTATCTATCAACGGCAAGGAGAATAGAATGCAAGTATATAACAAGCCTGATGAAGAAGCACTCATGGGCAACTTTATCCACCAGGTGTTCTGCTGTTGTGATGATGGTATCAGCATTGAGCAGATTGTTAATCTGCGTAATAGTTATGGCTTTACAGACAAGAACATGCCAGACCCGGGTCGACTATTGTACTCATGGAAGTATCTGACCGATAAACTCGAAGCAAGATATGGCAAAGCTATTAAGCGACATCATGAGAAGCCATTCCGTCATTTGGATTCAAATGGTCATATCGTAAGTGGCTATATAGACCTCATATGGGAAACCGAAGATGCTTACGTCATAGTAGACTATAAGACATGTCCAGGTAATTATAGCCTCGTGTTCGATGCTGTAAGCGAACATTATGCAGGGCGTCATGGTGACCAGCTTGACTGTTACCAACGTGCCTTAGAAGCAGAAGGGAAGAAATTAGTCGCAGCTCGAATTATTTATTATCCAGTAACCCAGTTTGTTGTAGAAGTCAAATAGTAATTAAAAATAGAAGAAATGAAAAACAAGGAAATCATAGATAGTAATACTATCTTGGAAAATTATCGGTTATATTGGAATAATCGCGACACAAGCGAATGCTTTTTGGGTATTTCCATTCTTTTGAATGACCAAGAATGGACGGGAAAAGGTGAATTAGTCTTTGAAATAGACAAAGCACCAATCATCATTTTGAGTAATGAAAGTTGGCAAGTAAATAGTCTGAAGATTCATGGTAGTTATGAGCTTGAATTGGATTTATCAAACAAAGATATCACCAAGAAGGTTTGTATATCGGATGATGAAATAGAAAAATTAGAAGCCTACAAACTACTATGTGCAGTCTTCAATAATACTGAACATTTTAATGTATATGAAGATAAAGACTATGAAGATGTAGAGGATTTCTACGGATGGGAGCTCTCGTAAGGAATATGTAGAATCTTTCGCTATCCCATATAATCAAAGTTACTATACGTATAGTTTTATCATCATATGGAATAATTTCTCTAACTTTGCAGCTGAAAACATTATTTTATTTGAAGATGACAGAAATTTTGAGTAAACAAGGAAAAGGTGCCTACATCCGTGAAACACGAGAGATGGCAGAAAAAGCTGCAAAGCTAAGTCCTGAGTCTAATTTCATTGGGTTGGAAGACTATCTTCCATTCCTTTATCCTGGACGGACTTGGATACATGATAAGCCATTGGGCAAACGTGGAGGACAAAGTTATAGAATTCGTCCAGACTACCTTTGTGAAGAAGAGAAACTGATTATTGAGTTCGACGGCCTTCAGCACTATACAAATCCCTTGAATATTAGGAAAGACCGTGAGAACCAAGCCATCTATGAGAGTTTTGGCTATAAAGTTATACGCATTCCCTATTTCATCAATCTCACAACTGATGTGGTAATGGAAATGTTTGGAATAAGCACTCATGGAAATCTTTTTGATCCCACACTTCCTTCTATGTCAGTAAAATGGCGGAATACTCCTGCTTTTTGTTGCGTTGAGGGAATACGACGTATGGCAGAGGAATTCAAGCGTTATCCACAGCAGTATGAAGTAAACATCCAGCAACTTGAAGCTGACAATGATGAACCACTGTCAGGCGCATGTCTTCTCAAGGCAGCTATGGCAGGTAAATTGTAACTTAGGTTATAAGGACATGAAGAAGAAACTGGTTATTCTTTCAGGAGCAGGTATAAGTAAGGAAAGCGGTATAGATACGTTCCGTGACAAAGATGGCATATGGACAAAGAAAGATGCTATGCAGTTAGCGAGCATTGAGGGGTGGAATAACGACCCTCAGGCTGTGCTTGACTTTTACAATGCTCGTCGTTGCCAGATGCTGGAGGTGCAGCCAAATAAAGCTCACGAGTTGTTAGCTGCACTTGAAGATTGGTATGATGTCAGCATCATCACCCAGAATGTTGATGACCTCCATGAACGGGCAGGCTCTTCTCATGTGATACATCTTCATGGAGAGTTGTCCAAGGTCTGTTCGTCAGCCGATAAAGAGGACAAAGAGTCTATAGAAATGCGTCCTCTTGACGAAGACATTCATCTTGGTGACAAAGCCAAAGATGGCAGTCAACTTCGCCCTTATATTGTTTGGTTTGGCGAACCTGTTCCTAATATGCCTCTTGCTATGAATACAGCTTTTGAGGCTGATATCTTTGTCGTTATTGGCACCTCTCTTTTGGTCTCTCCAGCCAAT
>Ga0310690_10008081_pt1 | contig 13417 bp, 11 predicted proteins | sample AusTroGonzalo_MG_2_FD_207661 | JGI IMG/M metagenome (GOLD analysis project Ga0310690, IMG submission 207661) | Bovine rumen microbial communities from tropical cattle in Woodstock, Queensland, Australia - Gonzalo_04 (v2) (version 2) | ecosystem: Host-associated > Mammals > Digestive system >... | reverse complement strand
TTTTTTGACAACCATGCTATGATAGTGCCAAATAGGTCAAATTAAAACAAACAAGGAACAAAAAACAAGATGAGAAAGAAGCATTCATTGCGTGCTTTAGGCATTGGTCTAGCCGTAGCCGCAGTAGCCGTTACGCCACTTTTGGCGCCACGCTCGGCAGAAGCACAAAATTCAATTTATTATAACTGGGACAAGCTCGGCGAACTCGATGAGCAGTATGCCTTTACGAAGATTTATCGTACTGCGGATACTAAAATTACGCCGAAAAAATATGATGCTACTCGTACGGCACCAGCCACAGATGAGTCTGACGGTCCTGAATATCTTGTTAATAAGAATAATAGTCAAGTTGTTATCCTTCTCGAGAACACGACTGCGACTGACAAAAATGGTAAAAGCGTTGACGTTATTTTCCGTCTAAATAAATGGCGCAAGTGGTCTGAGAAGGCTAGTAGCGCAACTCAAGAAGCATATATTAACTTTAGAAAAACAATCTGCGGCTCCGACGCTGAACTAAACTCCAGTAACATAGCGAGCGAATGCGCAAACAATAAGAAAGAACTTGGTGTTGGCGATCCGATTATGTTCTGGGTTCAGGCCCACTATTCCGATGTCAATTTCTCAGTAGAGTATATCGAGAAAGGTTCCTATAATGAATCGACCACAAAGGGTACTCCAGCCCCAGGCATTGACCGCCTTGTTTACGCTTCCTTCGACTACGATATTAAAAACACTGGCGAATACGCCGATAGATACACTAGTGAATTGTTCCGCGGCGACGAGGGTCTATCGATGAATCCGGCAACAACTCCAGCCGACCAGCAGACCACCTTCTACTATCAGAAAGATAATAAGCTCTCAACGATGAACTTAAAAGAGGGCAACAACGGTCTCGCAATCAATACAAACAACATCGGTGGTAAGTTCAACGGTATTTACTACGCAAACTCGGCCATCGCGACTGTTACTGGTCTCGAGAATAGCTCCTACACCTTCCGCTACAGTGCCAAGAATGCAGGTATCACTGTCTTCTTCGGTTCTCCTATTAACTACGACACCCCAGCGCCGAAGAAATACATCGTAGAGAGCAATAAGACTATTTGCGATAAAAGCGACTGCTCGAAGAACACTGCGAAAGTTGGCGATAAATTCAACTATGTCATTACTCAGGAAATTCCAGATCAGTACAGCTCTGAGGTCGATGTTCTTACCTTTATGTCCCTCTGGCACAAATATCCAAATATTCCACGAGACCACTTCTACAACTCGTTCATCATTTCGGATACAATTGATGCTGGTCTAACTCCAGATGACGCTTCAAAAGTAAAGATTTACAACAAGGCCAACAAGGATATCACGGATATGTTCACCGTGAGCATCAATCATGGCACCGTAACGGCAATCGCAAAAGATGCCGCTTTGACGGATAAATCATTCTATGCTAATACCTTCCGCATCGTCGTCCCAGTCACGGTCAATGACAAGGTATCAGCAGGCACAGTGAAGAACTATGCAAAAGCCACCTTTAAGCAGACTGGCGACGAGGAGCCTACTTCAAAAGATTCGAACGAAGTATTCACCTCTATCTACCATACTATAACCGTTAACCACATTAGTACTGCTACCGGCAAGAAACTTGCTGATACTGTGTCGACGACTTATAGCCATGGCGCCGAGTATGAGACTAGTGCGCTAAGCGACCTTCCGGCTGGCTACAAAATCAACAAAAAGCTACCTGAGAATGCAAGCGGCATCGTAACTAAAGATGACACGGTAACTTACTACTACGACCTCTACTACACGGTTACTACTAAGCATGTTTCGAAGCAGAATGGCGCCGAAATCGCCGATCCAACCGTAGCTGAATATGCTTACAAAGATGAGTACACGACCAAAGCGGCAAGCAAGCTCCCAGAAGGCTATATCCTCGCTGAGGTTCCAGAAAACGCTGCTGGCATCGTGGACGACGATATCGTAGTAATCTATCTCTACGATATTCCACCAGCACCAAAAACCCTAGATTCTGACCCAGCTCCATTCGCCTTCCTCTTCGCTGGTATTGGCTCCTTCATTGCGGGCTCCATCTTCTTCCTCACACGCCGCCGCTAATCTGATACAATATATACATACAGACGGAGGTATATATTATGTGTGGAATTGTGGGCTATGTTGGTAAAAAATCAGCTCAGGATATTCTGATCAACGGTCTAAAACGTCTTGAATATCGCGGTTATGACTCAGCTGGTATTGCCACTCTAGATGATAATAATGAAGCGCATCTCGCTCGTTCGGTTGGTAAAATTGCCGAACTATCAAAGGTGCTCGAGCGCGAGCCGCAAACCGGCCATCTTGGCATCGGCCATACTCGCTGGGCAACTCACGGCGGCGTGACTGAGACTAACGCTCACCCTCATCATGCTGGGCGCATTTATCTCGTTCATAATGGCATCATCGAGAACTATAAAGAACTCAAAGCAAAACTGAGCGACTATGATTTTAAGTCAGATACTGATACCGAGGTACTCGCAGCCTTAATCGACAGCAACTTCAAGGATGGTACTAGCCTAAAAGATGCCGTTGCGAAATCGCTCAAGAGCGTTCGCGGTACTTACGGTATTGCAGTCTTCTCGCCAGCCGAACCAGATACGCTAATTGTCGCTCGTCTTGGTTCACCACTCATTATTGGTATCGGCAAAGGCGAAACTATCATTGCATCTGACGCTTCTGCGCTTCTAGGCTATACGCGTGAGGCGATTTATCTTAATGATGGCGAGCTTGCAGTCTGCACGAAGGATGGCGCGGAAGTATTTTCGCTAAGTCTTCGCCACCTCGATTCTAAACCGGAGACCATCGAAGGCAATGTCGAGCAGATTCAGAAGGGCGGATATGAGCACTTCCTTCTAAAAGAAATTATGGAACAGGCGTCTTCGCTATATAACACTCTTTCTGGTCGTATCGATACGGAAACCGGGAAGATGCACCTAGGCGGCCCGAACCTTACCGCAAAAGAACTTCAGGATATTCATCATATTGTGATTGTCGGCTGTGGCACTGCTTATTACGCCGGTCTTCTCGCGGCATACTATATGGAACAACTTGTTCCTGATTTAACAACGGAAGTCGTGATTGCTAGTGAATATCGTTACCGTTCATTCCATATCCCGAAAGGATCCGTTGCGCTGATTGTATCGCAGTCGGGCGAAACGGCAGATACGCTTGCGTGCCTCCGCGAAATCAAGAAACGCGGCATCAAGGCTCTCGGTATTGTTAATGCTGTCGGCTCTACGATTGCGCGCGAAGTCGATGGCGGTACTTATGTTCATGCTGGTCCAGAAATATCTGTCGCATCAACCAAAGCCTTCACTGCGCAAGTTATAGCAATGTTGATGTTTGGCGGTATGCTTGCTGAATACCATGGTGGCGATCCAGAACTTATTGCTGAATATACGCAGGAGTTGTCGATTTTGCCTAGCGAAATTGAAAAAGTACTAAATGACCATCATGATGAGATAAAAGCCATCGCAAAGAAGTATGCAAAATATGACGACGCACTATTCCTCGGTCGCGACACCGCTTATCCAATTGCGCTCGAAGGCGCTTTGAAGCTTAAGGAAATTTCCTACATTCATGCTGAAGGTTATGCGAGCGGCGAGCTAAAGCATGGCCCGATTGCTCTTATCGACGACCGCTTCTTCGAGGTTTTCACTATTCTCGATAACTGGCTCTTCGATAAAGCTTGCGGCGGTCTGCATGAAGTACGCGCACGGGGCGGAAAGACAATCATCCTTACTAATTCGAAACGTGAAATTGAAGCAGACGATATTGTCCGCATTGATAGCCCAATTAGACTATTAGCGCCAATTCTTCTCAACACTCTTCAGCAGCTCTTCGCATATTACGTCGCTGTAGAACGCGGCAATGACGTTGATCAGCCGCGTAATCTTGCTAAATCCGTCACGGTGGAGTAATGCCAAAACCATTCAAAAAAGTCAAATTACGCCATGCCGAAAGCGTCCAACGTCGCAACGCGGAGCGCAAAAATCCTAATTACCCACGCATTTCGTTTAAATCGCTATTTTATGTAACGAGGATTTATCGCAAGGCGGTTGGCGCGAAAACGATTTTCTTTATTGTCTATCGTGTCTATAATTCGGTCTTACCGTCTATTTCTGCTGTTCTTGCCGGTGCTGCTGTTACGGCTATTGCGGATGCGATTGGCACGCATGATCTTGGCCCATTCCTGATCTTGGCGGCGTTCTTACTAGGCGTTCAGTTGGTGGATATTATTTTAGGTACCATCAACGGCTTTTTATCACTCCGCACCTACCAGGATGTTTATATCCATGTTAGCGAAATGGTCACGTCGAAATATATCGAGATTCCACTTCGCGTGCGCGAAAGCAGGGAGTTTGCCGATAAATTTAATCGCGTAAAGGATTTTGCGAATTCGATTCCATCAGTTTCGTTTAGCATTATCAATGTCGCCTCGGCTTTGATTAGTCTCATCTCCGTTGTTGTCGCAACTCTCACGGTTTCGCCGATTGTTACTATCGTAGTTATTCTTTCTGCAATTCCGTCCTCGATTTTAACTCTCCGTCTTTCGGCAAAACGCCGTCGTAACTGGCGCGAATACACGCGCGACCGTCGCATTGCTTGGAATATTCAGAACAAAATTACAAACTCCAATAACGCGCTCGAAATCGAGATGAATGGCCTCGGCAATTATCTCATCAAACGCATGATCAAATCTGACCGTCATAGCCAAGAGCAGGATATTATCGACGAGCGCCGCTATTTGTGGCCACGTTTCGGCTCGAACATTCTCGAAACAATTGCTAGCTTTGGCGTCCTAATTTTTGTTTCGATCGAAATTATTCATGAAAAGCTTGCCATCGGTCAATTCTTTACGGTGCGCACCCTCCTCAATCAGCTCAATGGCAACATCTCTAGTCTCTTTAATAATATTGCGACCGTTAACGAAAATCTCGTCAACGCAACGGACTTCATGGAATTTATGGAGACGCCGGCTAAGCCAAGCGGCGATTTGAAAATCACTGAGATTCCGACGATTGAATTTAAAAACGTATCGTTTAGTTATCCAAATACCGACGTTAAGGCGCTCGATAACGTAAGTTTCACTTTGACGCCAGGCGACTCGCTCGCAATTGTCGGCGAAAACGGCGCCGGCAAAACGACCCTCATCAAACTTCTCATTGGCGCCTACGAGCCGACTGAAGGCGTGATTTTAATTAACGGTGAGCCATTCTCGAAAATCAATCGCGACAGCTATCTTGCCCAACTTGGCGCGCTCTTCCAGGATTATTCACGTTACGAATTCGCGACTCTCGGCGAAAACGTTTGGTTTGGCGACACTAATAAAAGCTACAATCGTAAAGCCATTGAATTAGCTTTGGCCCAAGCCGACCTCGCAAATCTCGCCTCGACTTATGAAAAAGGCCTCAACCAAATTCTGTCCAAGGATTTTGACGAGACTTCGACAACCGACCTATCTGGCGGTCAATGGCAACGCCTCGCCGTAGCGCGCGCACTCTTCCGCTCGCCAAATGTTTTACTGCTTGACGAGCCGACCTCCGCAATCGATGCGAAATCCGAATACCAAATTTTCAAAAACATCATTGAAGCTCAGAAGGGCAAATCGACGATTATCATCTCGCACCGCTTCTCGACTGTTCGCAAAGCCAGCCATATTATCGTCCTTCGCGAAGGCAAGATTATCGAATCCGGCACACACGACGAGCTCATTGCGAAACGCCGCGGCGTCTATAAGACTTTGTTTGAGATGCAGGCGGAAGGGTATAATTAAAGCATATGCATATTGAACTAGCAGATTTCTACTCACGCCTCGGCACCATCGGCATCATCATGGTGCTCGGCTTTTTGCTCGGCAAGTTCAAGCTCATCGATACGAAGTTTAATAAAACTCTCGTCAATCTTCTCCTCACGGTATTCATGCCGGCCTCGCTGTTTGTCGCTTTTCCGAGTAACTTTGATCAAGCCACGTCGGACCTTTTCTTCCAGGGACTCGCTGCCGGCGTTATCGTGATGTTCTCGCTCATTGTCGCTTCACGCATTATTTTCAACAAAGCTCTATATAAAGGCGAACTCCGCTTCGAATCGCAATTCGCGCTCATTTTTAATAATGCGACATTCTTGGGCTACCCAATCGTTGCGAGCACCTTTGGTCAGCAGGGCATCATCCCATATTGCGGCTTTATCATCGCATTCAACATTGCGCTATTCTCGTACGGCGTCTACCTCTTCCAACGCAAAGTCACACCAAAATTATTCCTCGGCATCATCACGAACCCAAATATTATCGCCGTCGTGCTCGGCATGGTGCTGTTCCTCACCGGCTTCAAACTTCCGCGCTTCGTAACCGACGCCGCTCAATTTACCGGCAATGCCACGACTGCGCTCTCGATTATTTGTATTGGCTTCATGTTAAGTCACGCAAAACTACTAAACCTCATCAAGAAATGGCGCCTTACGCTCACGGCTGCCATCCAGCTCATCATCGGTCCGCTTATTGCTTGGGGCCTTCTTCGTGCTATGCATTTCCCGGACGAAGTCGTCTTTGTCTGTACACTTATTCAGGCTTTGCCAACGGCGACAAGCCTCGGACTCTTCGCGGCGAAATACGGCGGCAACGACATCGAATCGTCCGAGCTCGTCACAATCTCAACGATTCTTTCAATCGGTCTCATGCCATTGATGGTCTGGCTATTACTTATTCGTTGATATAATACGATTAGATGAGCATTGAAATAAAGATTAACAAAAACCTTTCGCTCGGCACTTGGCTGGGGCTAGGCGGTGCTATTACTGAGGCGACGGCCTATAATTTCTCGAAGCTTAGCGTCGCCAAGCAAAAGAAGCTGCTTGATGCCTACTATGGAAAAGACGGGCTCGACTATCGTTGGTGTCGTCTTCCAATCGGTAGCTGCGATTTTTGTCTCGAGCCTTTCGAATACAATCTCAAACATTTTTCAATTGAGCACGATAAGCAATGGGTTATTCCAATGCTAAAACAAGTTAAAAAAGACATTACTTTTATTGCTGCACCATGGTCCCCGCCACGTTCAATGAAGTTCCCGCCGATGCGTCGCTTTGGTGGCTGGCTCAAGCCTTGGTGCTACGACCGTTACGCCGACTACCTGAAAAACTGGCTCGCCGCCTACGAAAAAGAGGGGATTAATATCGATTTTCTCTCGCCGCAAAACGAACCATTTGCCTCGCAAATTTGGGAATCCTGCCGCTATTCGTTCCGCGCTCAGCGCAAACTTGCAGAGCACCTGTCGGGTCTCGGCCCAAAGCTCCTTCTTTGGGACCACAACAAAAAACACCTAATAAAAGTTGCCGACGAATTACTTCCTGGTACCGATGCCGGCCTCTGCTTCCATTGGTATGACGGCACCTGCGAAGACCAAATGTGGGCTGTCCGCCAAAAGTATCCCGACGCCATGCTCGTTAGCTCCGAAATGTGTTGCGGTTTTTCGCCGTACGACGAAAATGAATGGCAAAAAGACGCCGCGCTTTACCTAAAAGAAATAATTTCAGACATCAACTGCGGAACAACGGCTTGGCTCGACTGGAATATGCTCCTAAATCACCAAGGCGGCCCAACCTACTGTCGCAACTTCGTCAAAAGCCCAGTTATTCTAAACGAAGCTGGCGACGACTTTATTCTCACGCCAATCTACGCCGCGCTAAAACAGTTTGCAAAACTCTTCCCAGCTAGCAGCGAAATCGTCCGTTGTGAATGTAGCTCTCCAGATATCGTCGCCGCGGCTCGCAAAACCAAAACTGGCCATCATATTGTTGCCCTCAATCTTGCCAATGAACCCATTACGGTATCTCTAAACGGCAAAGAAACCACCCTCGAGCCCCAAAAACTAACAGAAATAACAGATAGAAAAGCCAAATAACCCCTGTCGCTATTGACTTTTTGTCACGCTTATGCTATAATAGTATTGTTAGGTGTGTTTTAATCAAAAAACACCAAAGTCCTTTTAGAGATTAGATCGTCTATCTCTAAATTATTCCGTAAAAAGGGGGAAAATATGAACGGAATCACAGAACGACAAGAAAGACAGAGCACAGAGGAGGTAGAATGAAAAATGGCAAAAATAACGCTAGGACAGCTGAATCTCTCGATTCCTGCTCTTAACTATGTTAATAGAGCCTACGGAACGGATATTCAGCGCATCATCTTCGAAGGTCGAGTCATCGCTTACGATAACGATTACGACCTCGATGTCATCAAGCAGAAATTTCAGAGAGAACTGGTAACAGCTCTCGATCGTAGAGGCTATATTCGCCACGACATCACCCGAGCTAGCTTCCAAATGAATCGTCTAATCAGAACGATAACGGAAGACCTTAGCATTCCAACATGCATCTGGGAGTTCGGTCTGAACGACGGTAAAGCATACGATTACGTAAAGGCCAACAGGACCTACGAAAGCTTTAGTAGCGGCTCACTTGCGCCGTTTAAAGCCTACATCAGTAAGTATCTTACTGAGGAAGAGTACGACATCTTGATTGCAAGTTATGGTCTCGGTGGCCAAAAGTCTATGACGTATTCGGAGATTGCAGAAGAAACCGGCTGCAAGTTTGAGCACGTTCGCACGATCATCGCATCAGCGCTTCGCAAGCTTGAACGCTGCCCTGCAGTGCAACTCGGGTTGCTCTCAATCTTTACGAAGACCGAGAGTGAGCAAGAGGAGTTCGTAATGTCTATCATCGACGAAAAAGAACGCCTCGAGCAGATAATCGTATTGCTGTCGACCTTTAAGTCAACCAAAGTCGCGGAGATCGCCAAGGATTATCTCGACAAAGAAGCTGAAGATTTGTTCTTGGAGGATCTTAATCTTTCGTCGAGGACATATAATGCGTTGAAGCGAAACGGCATCAACATGCTCTCGCAAATCATCAACTATCCAAAGGAAGACTGGTCCTCGCTGAGAAATATCGGCAAACATTCTCTGGAAGAAATTGCGGCAGCGGTCAAAGAAGCCACAGGCAACGATCTATTCTAAAACAAGAAGTCCCGTGCAACCAGCACGGGATTTTTTATTTTTTCAAAATGCCTCCTGTCGGCGGCATTAAATGTTGGACATGCTAAAATGGTACTAAATATAAAACTTGAATGACAGGCAATCAATGGGCGAATTTATAAATACCTCCAGCATTAACGCGGAACAAAAAGGGTCCGAAGAGGATGACAAATTTGATTCTGCGGTTGCAGAAATTTTGTCAGAATATGAAAAAAAGACGCCTTTTGAACAAAAGGTAATGCGGGAAATAATAATCGGCAATATGGTTTCTAGGGACTCTGTGGCGAGGACGGAAAGAATGAGCCATTCCCATAAACCGGTTTCCGTCAAAGATATGAAAGAGCGGTTTGAGCATTATTTTAATAATAGTTTGAACTGTGGGGGATTTGCTCTCGAAGTATACGGTTGCTTCTTCACGCACACTAAAAGCGCGGAAGAGGCTGTTAAGCGCGTACTAGAGACAGCTCCTTTTGCGAGATTACGGCAAGATAACGACGATGTTCCTGGGCCGGATGAATATCGAGTGTTGTATCGCCACCAAGAAGGAGGTTTTTCGCATCATTTCGTCAAAGAAGAAAACGGAAAGCTCATCGAAAAGGATGGTAGTGGCCCAGTAAAGGATTTTGTGGAGTGGCCAGAAAACTTAAAGGATGCTCCCGAAGTTGAATTTATAGTTAATAGAAATCACGATATCCAGCAATATGACGAGGATGGTTTGCCGAAGGGTGTATTTTATATTTAGATAAAAACGTGACGGCCGGAAATTCACTAAAAAATCGGCGAAAAAGCCGACTTATATAAATTCTGGTGGGGGCACCTGGGCTTGAACCAGGGACCAATCGGTTATGAGCCGACTGCTCTAACCACTGAGCTATGCCCCCATACCATAAGATTATACCACACCGAGGACGGGGAGCATTTCTCGTTCAAATACGCTATAATAACATAAGAATTATGTTGGAAGAGCTAAAGACTAGAATTAGGCGCCTGCGCTACTATTCAAAGAAGGATATTTTTACCTTCACGAATATTGCTACGGCAGTGGCACTCATTTTTGCGGCCGGCTGTATCTATAGCACTGTTACCGCCACCACTCGCAACTGGCAGCTTGAACAAAAACTAGGCAACCTCCGCCTCGAAAAAGCCCGCCTCGAAATTGAAGTCGACACACTTGAGCTTGAGCAAAACTACTATAATACCGACGAATATCTCGAAATAATGGCGCGCAGCAAAGATGGCAAAATGCTCGAAGGCGAGACAATGGTTGTTCTTCCGAAGAATTCCGAAAAAGCCATCAACAAATACTCCGAAATCGACAAAGCCGAGAAGAAGCATAGCAACTTCGAAGAATGGCTTGACTTTTTATTTGGATAAAGATATAATAGGTAGCATCGTCGCGGGGTAGAGCAGCCCGGTAGCTCGTCTGGCCCATAACCAGAAGGTCGTTGGTTCAAATCCAACCCCCGCCACCAAGTTAAACTAGCAGCAGCTAGTTATTTTTTATTCTCAAGAATTATGAATACGTTCAGCAGCGCTGCGGATTAATTCACCCCAGCTACTCATTACGTGCGGTACTGCCGCGATTTCTTCGGCGGTCATTTCATAGCGAACAGCATAGGCAAGTTCTTGCGCAACAATACTTGCGTCTGGCGACATAACGGTGCCGCCAATGAGAACACCGGACTTATTAAAAATCAATTTAACGATGCCGTAATAATAATCACTAACAATTGCTTTTTGGGAAGCTTGAAGCGGCATCACGATCTTCTTGATTTTACGATCACGGCGGATGCAATCATCTTCGCTGACGCCAACTTGCGCAATTTCCGGATAAGTATTCGTCACGCGGATCATGCCGACATCACTGCGCACGGCTTTTGAACGTCCAATAATATGCGCCGCAGCAACGCGTGCATCGAATACGGCTTTTTCCATCGAACTATCGCCGCCCGTAACATCACCGGCTGCGTAAATTGTCTTTACATTTGTCACCATTGTCTCGTCGACTTTGATGCCTTTCTTCGAATAGGAAATGCCAGCATTATCTAAGCCAAGGTCAACATTCGGCGCGCTGCCCGTGCAGAGCACGACTGCGTCGACTTTTACTGCTTTTTCTTGTCCGCCACGCATAAAGACAACCTTCGTTTCGAGCCCTTCTTTTTCGAGTGCTATTACACGCGACTGAGTCAAAACCTTGATGCCGTCTTTATTAAAAATCTCGTCTAGTACCTGACCAACTTCTTCCTCTTCGCGCGGCAACAATCTCCCGGCGATATCTGCAATAATCACATCGGAACCAAGTGCGGCAAAATATTGTGCCATTTCACAGCCAGTTGAGCCGGCACCGACGACAAAAATCGAACGAGGCATACGGGAAATATCGAGTGCTGTGCCAGGAAGCAAATAATTTACATTCTCATTGATCTTGATGCCAGTGTCTGCAGTTGATGCACCAGTTGCAATTAGGTATTTCTTTGCACGATATGTTTCGGGGCCAACGCTAATCTCGCTCTTTGACAAGAATCGTGCCGTTCCGTGGATGCAGGTAACGCCGGCCTCTTCAAAAGTCGTCTTACTGTTTGCGCCGGAGCGTTTTGCAGCAATATTCTTCCAGTTTGCGAGAGTAGGATAATTATAACGCAAGGCGCCGCTCGAAATGCCAAAGCGAGCACCATCAATGGCGTGCTTGTAAGTCATTGCGGTATTCATCGCTGCGCCAAATGGCACATTAGTCTCATTGAGACTCGAACCGCCCCATTTTTTTGCTTCGACAAGCGCGACTTTCAGGCCGGACTTGGCTGCAATCAAAGCTGCTTCGCCACCCGCGTCTCCACTTCCGATTACGATTAAATCAAAGTCAAAACGTTTTTTCATCTTATATTATTTTATCATGATTCCGATAAGCAAAAGCGAGATTCGGCTCGAGCACTTTGAGCTCCTTTACGATTTGCTTGCGGAGATCATCCTCCGTTATTAGTTCTTTGTCGGCAATCCATTTGTCGATGTTTTTTACGACACGGTCGGCGATTTGCTTTGCCCAAGCCTCCGGGATGCGTAGACTCTTTGCGTTCAATAAAATATTTTTCTTGAGCTCAGTAGATGAGTATTCGTAAGTAATTTTCTTGCGCATTATTTCACAATCCAGAAGGCAGCCACAAAGAGCGCCAAAGTTAAGAAGCTGCTGCCGGAAATAATTCTAAGGAAGGCCTTATTACGGAGTCTCCATTGCTGTGCCTCGACTGCCGTACGACCGGCATGGATGCGGAATTGTAACACGACCATCGGCAGGATTGTAATAAGCGTGTATGCTAGCACGCCTACGACCTGCCAAGCTGCGTTAAGATTCAAAATTGCGTTTCCTGCTACAAAGAAAAGTGCAATGCTAATTGGCATTTCGGCAAAGCTACTGAGCAGACCTAACGAGAATGCCTCGACGCCATCATTGGTTTGGCGCGCCTTTTTGCGAATAAAACGCGTGATGCTTTTTGGCAACCATAACTCTGTGCTGCCTTTACCGCGGCGATAGTAAAGGAGCCACATTACAATAGCGCAAGCTCCTAGCGCACCGAGCGCGATTACTAGCCACTCGGTCGTGAGTGCGCCGTTAAAGAAATTGCCGATGAGGAAGCAGAATGCGGCGACGACTAGGAAAGTAATCGCAGCAGTACCAAGAATATAATTGCGTGCTAGATAGTTCGTACGGCGGCGGCGATGTTTGCCGAGGCTATTGTGGTAAAGCAAAATCAGTCCTCCCAAACCCAACTGAAGGGAAGCCTGCGCCAAGCCGGCTAGTAAAATTGTTGCGACACACACTATATCGCTCATGCTTTCATTTTATCATACTCGAGGAAATATTGAACTTATGCTTGAGCGTCGGGACTACCTGCCGTACTATGCCTCCATGACAAAAATCAAATATTTGCTAACCACCATACCGATATTATCTTTGATGAATGTTTCGCTTGTCTCGGCCACTTCAGAAAGTTTGCCGACACTACGTTTTTCTGCCGTAAACGCCGGCTACAAGGACGAACTTTCGTCACAAAACTATGATTTTATCGAGCTTACAAAAACCGGCGACGATTTACTGCTCGCTAGCTACAAAATCGCATATTACAATAGCTCGGATAATCTTGCCGGAGAAATTACATTTGTCGAAAACGCCACGCTCGTTGCCGATACGCTCGTGCTCGGTTTTCATAAGAGCCCACAATTCACTAATCTTCCTGACGAATATCTCTACAAATTTGGCAGCTCCGGTCTTGCCTCGACTGGTGGTCGTCTACAATTGTTCTACGAAGATGAAATAGTCGATGAACTCTGCTGGGGTAAAATCGTCT
>Ga0310690_10008080_pt1 | contig 13417 bp, 23 predicted proteins | sample AusTroGonzalo_MG_2_FD_207661 | JGI IMG/M metagenome (GOLD analysis project Ga0310690, IMG submission 207661) | Bovine rumen microbial communities from tropical cattle in Woodstock, Queensland, Australia - Gonzalo_04 (v2) (version 2) | ecosystem: Host-associated > Mammals > Digestive system >... | reverse complement strand
TATGGAGTATCAGAGGTTTTAAACTCATAATACTTGGGTGTATATCCACCAACGATTTTAAATTCCTTTGGTAACATCTTCTTTGCCTTTTATTGTTTACACCTGCAAAGGTAACAAAAAAAGTTGAGACTACAAAATATAATCTCAGCTTTAACATTGTTTTAACATATTTTGTATGAGGGAGGGGAATCGAACCCCCACGAGACTTATTTTTATGCTCACGGGTTTTTAAGACCCGCATGGCTACCTATTACATCACCCTCACATATGCTATGTGCAAATATACAAATAAATATTGAGAAAACCAAATTTTTTATAGACTTTTTTATAGACCGAAATGTAGACACTTGAGTCGCCATCGCTGTAAGCCCACTGCAAAGGTACACAGAAAAAATAAAATGGGCAACTTATATGCCCACTTTAACATTTCTTTAACATGTGATACTTGATAGAACCCAATACTTCATTTCCTTGGTTTCTTTTTCCTCGACAACGACTTCAAGTTCATCATCTTCAATCTGCCACCACTTCTTTTCTTTCTTAACAAGTTTGGGGACTTTAACCTTTTCCACGTTCCTTACTTTCTTGTCAAAGCGAGTAGCGTATTTCTTGCCCTCAACCACAAGAGTATATACCGCATAGATAGGATTTTCATTTTCATCTATCCCCTCTTTGTCCTTTGTTATTTGTATGTCCTCTTCTGGAATTTCAAGGTGTTTTGCGATTTCCCCTTTAAGATATTCGGGATTATTGAAAACGCAATATAAGAATAGTGTTTGTAATTTTTTTAGCATTGTAGTTAAATTAATATTATAAATTAAAAGGGCTTATTCAGCCCTCTTATTTACTCAAACAGATAGCGATAGAAACGAACATCAACACTTTGACGTTCTGCGATAATCTGCTTACCACTACGATTCGTTATTGTGACCTTTGCCTTTGAGCCATTTGTGCCCTCGACTGACACGGCGTTAATCATATAGGTCTGCCCATTGTCTGCCTTATACTGAGCCTTATAGGTGAAAGACTTGTTTGCACGATTGACCACACACTTCTTGGGGTCTATTACCACTCTGCGATTACACCCCGCAAAGCAAATAAGCATTGAAATAATTCTAATATCTTTTGCCATTGAATACTCTTTTTAATTGTAAAAATTTTTTAAGTTTAAGGGGCGATATTCCACGCCCCTTTTAAAGGTTTATTACTCAGCAGCCTTTTCCTCGACTACCTGCGTTGTGACCTCTTTTGCCACCTCTGCCTTGGGAGCAGCCTTTACTTTCTTCTCCTTGGCCTTCTTCGCAGCCTTGGGAGCAGCAGCCTTGGCGGCCTTCTTGTCAGCAGACTTGGTGTTTGTCACCTTGGCCTTAGGAGCAGCAGCCTTTTTCTCTGCCTTGGGAGCAGCAGCCTTGGCCTTCTCCTTTTCAGCCTTTGCAGCAGCCTTTTCCTTGGCGGCCTTCTCCTTTGCCTTGGCTTTCTCCTTTGCAGCCTTTGCAGCAGCCTTTTCCTTTTCTGCCTTTGCCTTGGCCTTCTCCTTTTCAGCCTTAGCCTTGGCCTTCTCCTTGGCAGCAGCGGCAGCAGCCTTTTCTTTCTCTGCCTTTGCAGCAGCCTTTTCTGCTTTCTTAGCAGCCTTGGCAGCGGCTACCTCTTTCTCTGCCTTTGCCTTTGCCTCAAAGTGAGACTTTGCATCAGCAAGAACCTTGCTACCCTTGAAGAGCGCATCCCACGCCTTTGTACCCTTTTTGGGTGCGTACAACTTCGTACACCAACGTACAACTTCACGCTTGATGCCCATAGCATCGATGGTCTCATTCGTCTCTTTGTGGACGCCTGCGAGGTAGATAGAACAAGTGTTCTTACCCTCATAAGCAATAGCCGAACGTAAGCGAGAGAGCATAAAGTTCAACTCTGCGTTAATCACCTCTTTGTTTACCAAAACATTCTTACTCATAGTCTAAATCTCCTATAATTTAATTTGTTAATAATGTGAACTATCTACTTTTTTAATTTGACGATGCAAAGGTATTGCTTTTTTTTTAATTGTGCAACTTATATTTTAATTTTAACTTTTCATTAACATTTGAATTTCAATTTCTCATTTTTGAATTTTAATTTCTTATTTTCTCATTTTGACGATGCAAAGGTAATACTTTATTTTATATCCTGCAATTTATATTTTAATTTTAACTTTTCATTAACATTTCATCTTTACGTGCGTACATTATATATTATATTATATACTTTTTTAAGTACCTTATGCCTTTAAAAAGGTCTTATAATTCTTCTGTACCCATTCACAATACTTTTCAAAGAGCAAATTAACAGGCATTGCCTTTAAAACAATTCTGTTAGTAGTAACCAACCACATTTCACGCATTGCATCCATATCGATACGCTTTGCGTCTCTTCCATCCTCAATAATTAAAGGGATGGTCTTTGGCTCTTCTGCCTTAAAGTAAGAACGAGCCGTTTTTAATGCTTGTTTATATGTTACCATTTTAATACTCAGACTTGTAAGCGCTTTTTACTAGTTGAACTATCTCATTATACTTTTTTTCAGAATAAAGGTCTGCAATTGTTTCAGCAAACGGAATTATTCTTTCTGCTGCAATATCCAATTGTTTTTGGCTCTTTCGCCCCAGAGACTTCAATAGAATCTTAAATCCCATTGTGTGCAACTGACCATCTATACGTGTTTGTATGAAGCCATTGCCCCTACGAACTGGATGCAAGGACAGATATACACCACGTTCTTCCAAATCACCATTAAAGTAATTCCATCCGCCTAACTGATAGTTTACTTCTATCTGCAACTCATTAAGCGGCTCATTTGGTCTGCTGCCCTGAACTGGAGTTTTTAATACCTTGTATTCTTTTAATTGAACCATATTCGTTTGTTTTTTAATTTGATAGTGCAAAGGTACAAATATTATTTCAAAAAAAGAAATTTTATTTCAACATTAACATAAATTTACACCTGTGTTAAAAGATTGTTAATGCTTTTTATGATTCGTTTTTTACGCTAAAAAGCTGTACCTTTGCAGTGGGAAAACAGCGAAGGAAGCATCTTGGCGGATCGGGCGAAACGCATAAAAAAAACGTGCCACCTTTGGGGGTGACACGCTTTGTTGTTTATAGTTGTTTGTGGTTACTTTCCCACAAACAATTTGTTGATGTTATCGAGGCTGAACAGACCCATAAAGCCGAACCTTGGATTGATATAAATATCATCACCTTGGGCGAGGAAAACCACATTTTCAACCTTGGGTTGCTTAACCTCAACCAAATTCTTGATTCCTAATGCCTCTTGCTTTGCGCTTGAACTCTTAGGAGCGAGGAAACGTGCAATATCCTTGTCAAGGTCGCTGCCCTCTTCTACAAGGCTTAAAATGCCATTTTCTTCGTAGATTGTGAAGTACACTACCTTAGTAGGCTTGCGTCCCTTATAGAGTCTCAAATAGCGTTGGTCGCTATCATCTTTCTCCATAATGATATTCTTTAATGCCTCATTGACAGAAGAGCAATACGTACCCTCTTTTGGGAAAGCGACTGCAAACTCAGCATCAGAAAATTCGATACCCTCTCGCTTGCACTCAGCCTTAACAATATTGTAGTAGTCAAGACCCGTAGCAGCGTTTTGGTAGATAGAGAGAGAAAAGACCTTACCCAAATGTGGATTGAGTTTGTCAGAAGTCATTTCCTTGCGAGACGTGCCCTTGGGGTACTTATTCATCTTCTTCTCCGTAAGGAGAGCAGCGTATAAGCCAAATGTGCCTCTTTTGATGCCATTGGCGAACTCTTCGATTGTGTTTACTTTGTTGCTATACATAACTATTATTATTTTAAGTTTGACGATGCAAAGGTACAACTTTTTTTTGAAAATCGAGCGTTTTATTTCAACTTTAACATAACTTTAACATTTACACTATAAGATTATATTCTTTAATTAATCTTCTTGATATGCAAGGATTAAGTGGATATTTAACAGATATGTGCCTACCACTTTCATTAACATAAATCTTGTGGTCGCCATTCTGCCGATTAAGAGAATAACCATTGCGTTTGAGAATCTTGTTAAACTCTTTCTCAGTGTATAATTTCATTCTTTCTTTTGCCATATTATATATTATTAATGTACGTGTGCAAAGATACGAATTTATTTTTATAATGAAGAATTATAATCAGTCTTTAACATAACTTTAACATTTCACGCCATACAGCCTCCTTCCTGGCGTCGCCTGTAATCCCACTACAAAGGTAGTCATTATTCTCCACATACGCAAGTTATAAATTGTAATTAACATATTTTTTACCAGTGTTAATAAAAAGTTAAAACAAAATTATAATTTGGTTTACTGCCCAAAAAGCTGTACCTTTGCAGTGGGGAAACAGTGAAGGCGTGCTTGCCAACATCCTCCGTCATCGAGTACAGTAGATACAAAAAAATGTGCCGCCTTATCCAAGCGACACACTTCACAAACAAACAATAACTTATTATGGAACAACTAGAAGCCATACACTTTCGCCACATAAGGACGTAAAGAACGAGTAGCCTTGCGGAACTCTTCTTCTGTCATATCGTGATAGGCTATTTTATTTGCAAGCCTCTCTGCTGCATCTTTATCTTTTGCAACCCTAAACAACAAATAGTGACTGCCGTCGTGGTGACTGCCATCGAACCTGACGTTATGAACATCGCAGTAGAAAGTAACGTCATCACACCCATAAGACGAATTAAGTATATCTTTGACGTTATCGCCTATCAGTTTTGCTCCATTACATCTGCCATTCCAAAATCCAAGGTTAGCAAATGCTATAATATAACCATCGACTTCTTTATTGAGGTTGCTGCGTTCATCATCAAGGAAGACCTCACAATCCTCATAATATCTTTCGTAGGTCAATTCGTCTTCATCCTCTCCAACATCAATCAAAGATTTTTTCCATTCATCGTAGTCTTCGTTAGACCAAATTACACGTCTTTGTTTATTGACGGGGAATAAAACTATTTTGCCGTTTCTTCTTTCAAATGGAACCCTGTAGCAAGTATTCACATCTATATCAAGTGCTTTCAGCATACGTTCCTCGCCCTCTAATTTGAGGAAAGTTTCGACATCACTGCACACTCTGTTGTAAAACACGTTCTGATAATGGAACGGCTTTATTTGATAGACTTCTGCACGAACCTTTTTCTTCGACTTGAAGATTCGTATCTCTCTTTGTCCTTTTCTATAAATTGCAACTAATTCCCTCATAGTCTATTTGCTTTTTAATTCTGCTAATAATACTCTCTTTCTTTGACGTAACTCTCTGAGGCGTTCTTTTGATTCCACATTTCCCCAAGCAGCCAACGGCTTATGCTTGCGTATTGCGTTATCAATCATCCTAATGTTTGCTTTTATTTCTTCTTCTCTATTCATAATGTTATTTGTTTGTTGGTGCAAAGGTAATAATAATATGTTATATATGGAATTTATAATAATCCATTAACACATCTTTAACATTTGGATTACAATTGGATTATCCAACAGGAGTCCTGTTACCTTCCTGTTTCCCCACTGCAAAGGTACAACTTTTTTATGAATTATGCAAGCCATAAAAACATTTAACATTTGATTAACACATAAAAAAAAACGCTCGACTTTCACAAGCCAAGCGTTCAAAACACACATGAAAACTAAGAACAACATCATCGTGACCCGTGAGGGACTCGAACCCTCGACCCCAGCATTAAAAGTGCTGTGCTCTACCAACTGAGCTAACGGGTCTAACCAATCACTCTCATTCAATTACTTTGCAAAGGTACTAATAATATTTCATATATGCAAGCAAATTAACATTTTTAACACTAACTTTTTTATTCATTGCCACTAATGCACAACGCATCAAAGTAATCCATTGCTTCATCCAAGGACATAGGACGTGGAGTTTTTACTTCCATACGATTTTGGCCATCCTTAGTGAAGATGTTAAAACTTTTAAACTTCTTCGTATAGGTTGCTTCTTCTTGATACCTAGGTTTAAAGACTTTTACTTTCTTTGCCTTTATCTTTTTAAATCTACTGCTCATATTAATTAATATTATTATTTAGATACTTCAAGCCATCCTACAAAGTTACCATAGCCATTGAAGATAGGCTTTAACCTTTTCCTGAGTTTCGCATCGTAATGCTCCTTATACTTTGCCATATTAACAATACTCCTTTTGATAGTTTATGAAATCTTCTACCTCAATCATATCTTTAATGGCATCATCCAATTCATCGGAATTAACTGCGCCATCATAGGTATAATCAGCAAGTGTTTCGCCATCAAGGACGCATACATGCTTCCCATCTTCGCATACTTCAAGACCCATCAAGGTCTCTGTGACTTCGTAGCCTAAATCTGTTATAAATGTTTCCATACTTCTTTGTCTTTTGTTGGTGCAAAGATAATAATAATATATGATATAAGGAAATTATAATTAATCATTAACATTATATTAACATTTCAAAATACCAGTGTTAATAAAAAGTTAAAATTGAAATATAAGTTGCATATACGCTGAAAAAGCTGTACCTTTGTGGTGGGAAAACAGGGAAGGAGTACTTGGACAGTAGTGAACCCACGTGACATACAGATATAAAAAAATGCGCCACCAATCGGTGACGCACCACAAACAAACTAAACGACAAACGAAGAATGAATTAGAGTAAGTATGCAGATATTGGTATCGAACCAATGTATTCTCCCAGCAATTGAGAACTATCTGATAAAAAAAGTGGGGGCAGTCCTATGACCGACCGACGGAGAGTGTTGACCGTCGCATGGTGGGGACTGCTCCCAATGGCCGCCGAAATGGAGAGGTGGAATTGGCTGGGCTAAAGCGCCCGTGGCGGCGGCCTGTTCTAGCGGTTTTTTAAATGTTTGTTAAAAGAGCGTCCCCATTGCGCACATCGTGTACGGCTAAGTAACTCTAGCGAGCGGCTCGGGGCGATGCGGCGGGGCAGGTTTCATCCCGTCAGCGTGCCAATGGGCGGCTTTCGCTTAATGCGTGCGCTTAGGGGGCGCAATGGCTACTTCTTCCGCAATAGGTTGTACTTCCCTACAAACGACTTCATCCGGACTGACAATCGTTTCGGGCGGATATAGTTAGCCTTTTTGGGCGATGGCGACGGGGCGGACTGATGCCTTTTGATGCCGCTCCGCAGCCTTGACGACCCGAAATGTAGGTTTCCCCATTCTTGGTATTCCAACATTGGCATGTTCGCTTCACTCATTGTCGCATAGCCAATCCTACCAGACGCTTTGGTTTGTTTTCCTACATTATATTTCGATTTATGGCCTTTAACCTCGCCGTTCGGTTCAGTTAGGCTAGTGACCTATTTAGGGCCGACCTCTACACATTATTCTCATACTCTAATAATTAAACTTTAATATTAATTTAACACACACTAACTATTTAACTCTTTGCCCTCAACGGGGCGGAGGCTTATTTCTGCTCATTGTTATATATACTTTTTCAAGTACCTTTGGCGATTTCCTTAAACCGTCTTGTAGATGTCATAGAACTGCTTGACGATTTCTCCCTTAGAGTTTTTGAGGGCGTTGCCCGGCACTGCGATAACTCTGCAACGCTTGATGCCACGTTTCAACTGATTCTTACTCATTCTATTTGTTTTTTAATTTGACGATGCAAAGGTAATACTTTATTTTGAATTATGCAAGTCTTATTAATTTTTTAACTTTTCTTTAACACTTCCATTAGAAAGAAAGCAGACAGCCATGCAAGCGACCACGCTCAAACTCTCGATTGAAATATTGCATTGTACCCTTTGTGCCATCTGGAGCACGGAACACAGCGATTTTCTCGCCCGTCTCTAAAACATTTCCACTTTTGGTCTTAACCGTCTCCGGCTTCGTACCACACTTCTTTAAACCTTTTGCTTTCATTTTCGCTGCCTTTTAAATTATTAATAATGTTTACGTGTGCAAAGGTAATGCTTTTTTATCTACCGTGCAACTTTTATTCTCATTTTAACACTTAATTAACGTTTCATACATTTTGCTTTAATCTTCTCCAAATGGTTGACTTCCTTTGACTGCTCTTCAAACAATCTCGCATAATCAATCACTTGAATGAAACATGGAATATTAATAATGTAATACATATCTTTGTTTGCTTTTTAATTTGACGATGCAAAGGTACACAAAATATTTTAATTACAGAAATAATAAAAACACTTTAACATAAATTTATTTTATTGTTAAAACACTGTTAACTACTTATTATGACTTGCTTTTCACGCTAAAAAGCTGTACCTTTGCAGTGGGAAAACAGGTACTACCAGCAGGTCATCGCTGTTGAGGCTTCTGCTGCTGTGGGCATAAAAAAATGGCGACTCTTATCGAGCCGCCACTTATTATATATAGTACTTATTCAAGTACCTATTGGTTTTTAAAATATATTCATTATTGCAGAATCTACTTCCCACGTATTCATCAAGCCTTTCCAATTGAAGGAGAAGAACCATACCCCACGCTCCTTAATAACTTTCATTGTATTTGGGTTGATGTATCTCACCACAACTTCCTCACCCTTCATTGGGTCTCTCAACTCTTTGGTGACTTGAACCATCGTACCATTCTTGGTTTTGCCACTTACTGCAATATCGACAACTACACCCTCGCCTTTGGTATGCTTCTGATAGATAACATCATCGAACTCAATTTGTGGCTCTAAGATGCGAGCAACATTGATAAAAGCATTAATAAACTTTTGATTGTTTTCACTCACGTACAGATTCTTGTTCATAACCTTACTTATTTAAATTAAACATATTATATATTAACACGATGCAAAATTACAAATTTTATTTCAAATATGGAAATTATATTTTAATTTTAATATTTTTTTATTTCCTTGTTAGACGATGTTAAATGACCCCTCAAAAATTTGGAAGCCTCAATTTTCTCTTTTGTCTTTGTATTGTAAGCCCACTGCAAAGGTACTCATTTTCTACGACTCTTGCAACTTATAAAATATCAATAACAAAAATTTATACTAGTGTTAACGAATTGTTAATGACTTATTATAACTTCATTTATTGCCCAAAAAGCTGTACCTTTGCAGTGGGAAACCAAGGAAGGCGAGCTGAGGCAGTTACTGCTGCTGGCTCGACAGTAGTAATAGGCGCATAAAAAAATGTAGCGACTTTCACAAGCCACTACATTTCATAACCTTGTTTAATTTCAATAAATAGTTATGACATTTCTCTCTGAGCAATTATCGCATCCTTAACCTCTTGCACCTTGGCCAAGGCTTCAACACACGACTTATAATCTTTCTTGACCCTATCATTAGCCACTTTTGAAAGAGCAGACGAGTATAATAGTTTACCCTTCTTCTCGTTTAAAGCACTAATGATTACATCAATCAATTCTTCATTCAATGTTATAGTTCCACACATAACTCAATCGTTTGGTAAGTTTTCAAATTCATCGAGTATATCATCAAGCGAATGGCGACCCCCAATACGTTCCATTACAAAGTTCATCACCAAATCATCATCATAATCTTCGCCACCAACCAAGCCACGTTTGCTAAGATTATCTATGACCTCGACATATAATAAACTTTTTACAAATTCTATTGGTAGGATAACATTTTCCATATCCAAGCAAGGACGAAAGAGTTCTGCTACCTCGCTGACCTTAAAGCCTGCAATTCCACACCCAATCTTCGTTACGAAGAAAGTGTATTCCTTGTAATGCTCTGCATCGCTGATGAAAGAATCCACGAAAGGCTTTATTTGATTAACATTCTCAAATGCCCTTGTCACTCTGCCACTCTCTCCAACCCAAATACGATAGCAAGTAGGGATGGCGTAAGTCTTGCAACCCAAATCACAGAAACCAAATCCGCCTCCCATTTCAGCACCAAGGACTTTGTGAGCAAAGGCTGCTGCCCCACCAACGTGTTCGCCTTGTATATTTGAACCAAAAACGAATACCTCGTTTTGACCCAACTCTTTAATATTTTCAGAAGTAAATTTTTTAACTGACATAACTATTTATTTTTTAATTCTCTGCAAAGGTAATAATAATATTTTAAATACGCAAGTAAATTAACACATTTAACATTGGATTAACATATCTGTGAACAGGCTGTGGACAGCACGTGGGTTCACGCTTGAGTCATCACCTTCCTTGGCTTCCCACTGCAAAGGTACAGCTTTTTAACGACACTCGCAACTATTAATTAATCATTAACATTTCATTAACACAAAAAAAAGTGTGCGACTTTCACAAGCCACACACCCAAATGGAAACCAGAATCATCAATCAATCAAACTTCAACATCATCTTTTCGCTCTATATGTTGATGGAGAATGTTGTGCAAACTCTCGAAATCGATGTCCTCTGCACCCCAAACAAGTTCTTCTTTCCTTGCCCTCACCAACTCAACATCAAAGTAATCACTTGCCCTATTGTAGTAGATTCTCACTCTGCCCCTAAATAGCAGACCTGTCACATTGAACTGAATGCCATAGCAGCACTTGTTGTTTTTCTCGACAATATACTTGAAATTGTTTGCCCCCCAAGTGAAATACTGCCTTGCCCTCTCGCTCATAGCAACTAGGCTCACCTTGTCACCACGAATGTAGGACATAATAGTGTTGTACATATTCTTCAACTCTCCTATTGTAGGGTAGTCATAGCCAATTTGTTTCATCTTGTAGTCCATACTCATAACTATTTATTGTTTAACGATGCAAAGATACTAATAATATATTATATATGCAAGTTATATTTCAATTTTAATATTTGTTTATACTAGTGTTAACGAATTGTTAATGACTCGTTATGATTAGGATTATTGCCCAAAAAGCTGTACCTTTGCAGTGGGAAAACAGTGAAGGCGTACCGTCATCACTGTCGTGCCACATCCATACAGATATAAAAAAATGCGCCACCAATCAGTGACGCATAAAAAAAAACGCTTGGCTTTCCCAAGCCAAGCGTTCCCAAAGTTTAATTTTATCAGCAAGAACTACGAACTATAAAGAACAAGTGGAAGATATTGGAATCGAACCAACAACTTGCTACACGCTTGTAGTTTTCAGCCTTTGAAGCTTCCTTGATTACGGGAATAGCCTTAATCACCCGACGATACACTTACTTACAAAGTGCTTTTGGCTTCCTTTGTGCTGCCCTCTATTAATTAATACTATTCCTGCACTTTGGAGATAGGCGGGATTACGAATTGTCGCTTACTTCCCTACTTTCAGCGGTTTCGTTACTTTTATTGCACCCACATTGCTATTGCTGTTTCTAACCTAACGCATTGTCTTTTATACTTTAAATCGTTCAACATTTAATTTTCTGATGCAAAGGTAATGCTTTTTATACGTATAACCAAGTTTTAATCAGACTTTAACATTTAATTAACACTTCTTACACTAATCGATGTATGGCTCGATGTCATTGTCTTCCAACTCTGACCAATCATCTGCCTCCATCATTGCACGATACATTCTGAGGTTTGCTTTCATTCTATCCATAGTTGTTGATGTTTAATTTGTCTATAAATATTTTACTCTACTCTTGTTTGCCTAACGTTATCGTAAATATAAGATTCTTTTTTCTCCCCATCTGTAAGGATGCTGAACCATTCTCTTGCTTCTCTAATGGTCTTACAATTTAACTTGCTGAACTTTTCTTTATCGTTAGCAAAACCTGCAAACGTTGGCTTGACGAATAAAGTGTAACGTTCCATAGTTATTCCTCCACCTTATTGAGGTAATCACGCATAGCCTTGAGGTCAGCGTGCTTTGCTCTTGCCTCGTCAATCACTATTACTGCTACACAAAGAATAATAAATGCTGCGAACATAATTCTTACTTTTTAAATTGTTATTAACTCGTTTATCTGATGCAAAAGTAATAATAATATATTATATATACAAATTATATTATACCCTTAACATTTCATTAACATATCAAACAATCAAAAGACTCAGCCTGTGCCAAGTACGCCTTCCCTGTTATCCCCACTGCAAAGGTACAGCTTTTCAGCGACATTCGCAAGTTATAAAACAGCGTTAACATTTCATTAACATTTCAAGATAAAGCACTAAAAAAGGGCGACCTTTGCAGTCACCCTTTGCGTATGGTACTTTTTTAAGTACTTAATTACCAAGTTCATCCCAAACCTCTGTTGCCTTTTCCTTGCTCTCGCCAAAGTAGTAGAATCCATCCCAAGGGTTCACCTCGTCTATCTGATACATAGCAGCCTTGATGTCACCGCCATTGGAGGGCTTCAGGTATCTCTCAATCTCTGTAATCTCAGCAGCAGTAGCCTCTCTGCCATCCCACAACCATTTGGTGTGCGTTTCCATACGAACGTCTGACGTAGCGTAGTAGATGTTCAGGTAGCGGTAGCCCGTCTTGTTGGCTTTCTTGATGTAGGGATAAATCTCCCACGTCATTCCATTGAGTTGACCCGGTGTGATAGGCATACCCGTGACGGCTGCAACCTTTGAATCGTACTTCGGGAACGTGCAGTGGTTGACCATTGTTGCCTTTGCAACGTGACCTAAAAGGTGCCGACCTGCTGCATAAATGGCTCTGTCTTTCAGACTGACCACACAGACGATGTTGTGACCCATCCGTGTTGATGCGTGCTTTGCAGCGTAATCGTTGACGATGTTAGCGACCTCAGAAAAATTCATTTTGTTCATAGTTCTTTAACTTTAAATTAAACTTCTTGTTTCTTAATCACGATGCAAAGGTACAGCTTTTATTTTATATATGCAACTTTTGAGACTTAAAAATTGTTAAACACCTGAAAATAATTTTTCTTTACATTTTTATATGTCGATGACCGGACCGCAGCCTCGGAGTCTGGCACACTGTTTTCCCACTGCAAAGGTACGACATTTATTTTATATCTGCAAATTATTTTAGTTAATAATTTTAAAAACTTGAAATTTCCTTTTCTGAGCCTTTTCATTATTATATCTGATAAAGTACAAGGAAGGAAGATAATAACACGCCACAAGGCTTAAAAACAGCCTTAAATAAAAGACATACCACCACCCCCCACCACCCCCCTACATAACCCCTACCCCTTTTTAGCATTTTACCCCCATTTAAGACGGGAACAGTTGTTTAAATAATTTTCCGGAGAAATTTTCGATATATTTAAGGGAGGGGTCATATTTTTCTTTTATATAAAAGCAAAAAAAAATTCCGGAAAAATTTTTCCGGAATTTATCAGTTTGTTATTTTTGCAAGATGTTCTTTCCATCTTGTATTTACTTTAGTCCACAGCACACAATTTTTATATGTTGAATTTATGAGTGGTGTATATTCTATATAGAGTTCTGGATTCAGATTTTCCCACGTTTTAAATTCTTGGTCTATAAGTGGTT
>Ga0310690_10008079_pt1 | contig 13417 bp, 12 predicted proteins | sample AusTroGonzalo_MG_2_FD_207661 | JGI IMG/M metagenome (GOLD analysis project Ga0310690, IMG submission 207661) | Bovine rumen microbial communities from tropical cattle in Woodstock, Queensland, Australia - Gonzalo_04 (v2) (version 2) | ecosystem: Host-associated > Mammals > Digestive system >... | reverse complement strand
CCCGAGCGTTGCCAGACCATCATCCTCACCCGTGGTGAAGGCCGCACACCCATGCCCGAAAAGGAACAACTCCACCTCCTTGCCCGTTCGCAAAGCACTATGTGCATCTTCCTCTCTGCCGCCATCGTCGATGATGTGCAGCGTGAGTTGCTGATGGAATACCCCGAGGACACCCCCGTCGCCGCCTGCTACCACCTCACCTGGCCCGACCAGCGCATCTATCGCGGCCAGCTGAAAGACCTCGCCCGCATCGTCCACGACAACCACCTCACCCTCACCACCATGATTGTCGTTGGTGAGGCCATCGACAACCGCAATGGCCTCTCCGAGCTGTACTCGAAACAATTTACCCATCTTTTCCGACAAGGCGAGGCATGATACTGGTATTCGGAGGAACGACGGAGGGCCGCAAGGCGGTGGAGGTGCTTGAAGAGGCGGGCAACCTCTACTATTACAGCACGAAAGGGGACGGACAGAAAATAGACCTCGTGAACGGTGTGCATCTTTCCGGTGAGAAGGGAGTGCCTGAGATGATTGAGATTTGTCGTGAGCACGACATCCGACTGATTATTGATGCGGCCCATCCCTTTGCCGAGGAACTGCATCGCAACCTGCTCTTCCTCGCCAAGCACATCGGGGTGCCTATTATCCGCTACGACCGTATCTATCCGCCACATGCCGACGACCTTATCTGGTGCAAGGATTGGGACGATGCTGTCCTGAAATTGGAAGAACATCGTATAGAGCGGCTGTTAGCACTCTCGGGAGTCAGCACAATAGGGAGGCTACAGCCATATTGGAAGAAGGAAGGCTCGGACTATATGCGGCCAGAGATGAAACACGCGGTATGGTTTCGTATCCTCAACCGCCGAGCCTCAAAGTATATTGCGATGGCGAATCATTTTCCCGAGGAGCGATTAGTGTACTATGAAACAGATAGGATAACGGATTTGATTGAGCAGTTGCACCCTGATGCTATCATCACCAAGGAGAGCGGTTTGAGTGGTGGTTTCACTGAGAAGGTAGAGGCAGCGCGGGAGGCGGGCATTAAGGTCATTGTGGTAGAACGACCAGACTATCCTCCCCACACACCCAATCCTCAAAACGTTCATATCGAAACCGTCAACGGGCCATACGGCCTCCGTCGGGCCGTTGAGCACCTGTTGCCTGAGTTCTTTCCCCTGCATAGCGGACTGACCACAGGCACTTGTGCGACGGCAGCCGCCGTCGCTGCAACAATAAGGTTGTTGAAAGACGAAACGCCAGAGGTTGTTCCTGTTATTCTGCCTGATGGCGAAACGATTCAAGTACCCGTTACCTATAGCAACGGCTATGCCGCTTGCATTAAAGAAGCAGGCGATGACCCCGATGTCACCAATGGCATCGAGGTTCGAGCCACGGTTATACACGGTTTAACACAGAAGGGCGGCGAAAACCGTGAAAAACCGTGTTCAACCGAGGCAAAGATAGAGATTCTTGGCGGAGAGGGAGTTGGCCGTTTCACACTTCCTGGCTTCGACTATCCTCCTGGTGAGGCGGCCATCAACAAAGCCCCTCGCGAGATGATACGCCAGAACCTGACATCGGTAGCAAACTCTACGCTCACAGTCACAATCAGTGTGCCAAACGGTGCAGAGATAGCCCGTCGCACCTTCAATCCCCGTCTTGGCATCGAGGGTGGCATCAGCATCATCGGTGTATCGGGTATCGTCAAGCCCTTTAGCGAGGAGGCTTTTGTCAGTTCCATCCGCAAGTGCATGGAGGTGGCAAAGGCCAGCGGCACAAACCGCATAGTGATTAACAGTGGTGCCAAGAGCGAGCGGTTTCTAAAGACGCTCTATCCTGACCTCCCTGCCCAGGCTTTCGTTCAATACGGCAACTACATCGGTGAGACGCTACACATGGCCAATGACCTCGCCATCCCTCACGTCACCCTTGGCGTGATGCTCGGCAAGGCCGTCAAACTCGCCCAAGGACACCTCGACACTCACAGCCGCAAGGCCACGATGGACCTTGACTTCATCAGCCAACTCCTCCATGAGACAGGTCTTGACACAGACATCAGCCACATCACGTTGGCAAGAGAGCTATGGGAGATGATACCCGCTGACCGCATCAACGCCTTCGCGGACACCATCATCCGCCATTGTGCCGACTATTGCCGTCCCTTGCTGCCTCACGGAGAACTCACCATCCTACTCATCGACGATAACGGGAAAATATATGGATAAGAAATACACAGACCTTTTCATCGATTTCGACGATACGCTCTACGACACCCACGGCAATGCCGTCATCGCCTTGCGCGAGACCTTCGAGCACTTTCACTTGGAGCGTTGGTTTCCTGACCCGCAAGTGTTCTATGATGCCTATTGGACTGCCAACATCGACCTATGGACGCGCTACTCTAAAGGAGAAATCACCCGCGACTTTCTTATCGTCGAGCGGTTCCGCAGGCCACTGAAAGCCTCCCCAAGCCCCTCTAACCGAACATCCCCTCCTTGGGAGGGGCTTGGGGAGGCTTTTTACTTGGAGATGAGCGACCGCTTCCTCGATTTCTGCTCCACCAAGCCCGGCGTGGTGGATGGTGGCCACGAACTGATGGACTATCTACATTCTAAGGGCTACCGCATGCACCTTTGCAGCAACGGTTTCCACGAGGTGCAATACAAAAAGCTCGCCGTCTGCGGCCTCCGCGACTATTTCCAGACCATCATCCTCAGCGAGGATGCCAGGGCCAACAAGCCCTCAAAGGCTTTCTTCGACTACGCACTCCGTCAATCTGGAGCCTCCCCCGCCACCACCCTCATGATTGGCGACAACCTCCAGACCGACATCATCGGTGCCCACAATGCAGGCTTCGACACCATCCTTTTCAACAGATGGGACATCGCTCCCGCTGACATTGCGGAACAAGCAGGGTCAGGAGTCCCGACCTATACGGCGGCGACATTACATGATATTATGGAAATCCTTTAACTATTCTCCCACGTCATCGCGGCGACGGCCGAAGAGGACCATGGCGATGACAGGAGCACCGACAAGGGCGGTGACGCTATTGACGGGGAGAGCCCCCTCAAAACCTGGCATACGGGCGATGAGATTGCAAAGAAGGGCGAGAGCGGCTCCGCAGAGGGCGGTGGCGGGCATGAGTGTGCGGTGGTCGGAGGTACGGAAGAGGGCACGGGTCAGGTGGGGCACGGCCAGGCCGATGAACATGATGGGGCCGCAATAGGCAGTGACGATAGCAACAAGGACACCGCTGGAGATGATGACCAGCATACGGGCACGGCGGATGTTCAGGCCAAGGTTAGCGGCATAGCGGTCACCGAGCAGCAGGAGGTTCATGGGCTTGACCAACAGACAGGCCAAGGGAATGAGAATGCACATGAGCACCACGAACAGCACCATCTCGTCACCCGACACACGGCTGAACGAGCCGAGTCCCCAGACCACGAATGCCTTTACATCCTCCTCGGGCGAGAGGAACTTCAGTACGCCGATGATAGCATTGGCCAAGTAGCCTATCATCACGCCTATAATTAATAAGGTGACGTTGCCCTTCACCTTTTGCGACACCCAGAGAATGAGCATCAGCACGGCCAAGGCTCCTGCGATGGCTGCGACACTCATGGCGGCATCACCGAGATAGCCGAGACGGGAGAGTGCCACACCACCAATACGGCCTGAGAGCAGCACAACGAAGGCCACGCCAAGAGCAGAACCATTCGAGATACCCAGCACCGAGGGGCCAGCCAGTGGATTGCGGAACACGGTCTGCATCTGCAGGCCACTGACGGCGAGTCCTGCCCCAGCGACAATGGCGGTAAGTGCTTGTGGTAAGCGGCTACTGAAAATGATATTGGTCCAGATTTCGTGGCTGTCATCACCAAGCAGAATTCTGCACACATCGGCCACGGGAATCTTCACACTGCCGATGAGCAGGTTGACAACCAGCAGCACGATGATGCCGACCAGCAGGGCGATGAACAAAGAAAGCTTCTTCACTTCAGCAGTCGATAGTATTTCGGTTGATAGTCACCCTCCACCAATTCGGGGTGGAAGATGGCGACGATATCTTTCAGCAACACGTCGGGCTCCACGGGCGTAATCTCGTAGTAAGGTGTCTGCCGCATGTTGCAGTAGATGACCTTCCGTTCCTTGAAGGCCTTGAACAGTTCGTTGCGCGGCTCGGAGGCTTTCAGGGCTTCGTAGGAGAACTCGCCAGGAAAGCTATTCAGGATGCGCCAGTAGTCGGTATTGGCCGCGAGGGCGTACATCTTCTCAAACTCCAGGTTCTCGCCCGCCGTCTCGTCATCGTGAATCACATAGTCGGCTCCTGCGTCGCGGAAAATCTGTGCCAGATAGTTCTTGCCGCCCACGGCGTGCCATGTGCCGTAGTGCATCTCGCCGCTGGTGACCGTTGGACGCAGCTCCACATCCTGCGCCTTGGCCTTCAACTCTTTATATCGGCTCTCAATGCCTTCGAACACATGGTTGGCCTCGCGCTCCTTGCCAATGAACATACCGATGAACTTCACCCATTCAGCCTGTCCCAACGGGTCGAGTTCCTTATAGCCGAGGTGCGGCACGAGCGTGATGCCCGTTTCCTTGATAGGCTCGTAGCCACCGCGCTTGAAGGGCGAGATGAAGATGACATCGGGGTTGGCGGCCAGCACCATCTCTGTGTCAAATTCTCCCTCCATGCCTATCTTCACGATACGACCGTCCTTGACCCTCGCAAGGAGGTCCTCATTGAAGAGATTCTTCGTGCCCGTGATGCCTTTTACCACGTCGTGCGCATCAAGCACGGTGAAGTTCGACAGTTGCAGGGCCGTCATGCAAATCGTCCTTTTGATAGGCACCCGCACTTTCACATAACCCTCTGGCACCTGCACATCGTCGCTATGCACCAACGCAAACTGGTCGTGCTTACCTACGCTAACCAGTCTCACATCAGCCGAGTCACGCACAGAGAACCCCGTGGCGTACTTCACGTTGACGGCTACAACAGAGTCTGTTCCGACAGATTCTCCTGATTGAGCGTTATCTTTCCCCTGTTTGTTGCTACAGGCAGACAATATGGCTATCAGAGCCAATATTCCTAATACATATTTCTTCATACCATTTTTGAACTTATTAAAGGCTTGGTGACACGGCACTAATCCATTCGTCGATGGTATAGTGCTGAGGTCTGATGATCTGGCTGAGGATACGGGCACCTCTTTGCGAGAGCACAAAGCGGAGTTCTCCAAGCATTGGGGAAGAAGGGCTGCCCGAAGGAATATAGAGAATGAAATACTTTCCTTTGATATTCTTGTTCCGGAAGGTGCTGATATACTCCCGCCACTCATTTTCTGCTTTCTCTGCAGCAAAAGACGGAAGACACAGGATGAAGTTCTCCACATTGGACAGCATGGCATCGTCAATATGGCGGGGGCAGGTTGTCTGCGCCCCTATGTGGTAGGCGATATGCTTGGCATCGGCCTTTGTCAGTTCGGACTCATGCCCGTAGATTACTATTGTTGACTTCATATTCAAACGTTTTCCTCCACCCCCTTACCTCGAGAGAGTATCGGCAGTTATTACCGCTAAGAAGGCTGGTCTTCAGACTTTTCTCCACTCCCAGACGCCTTCTCGCCCAAACGAGCAATGGCTCTTTTGTCTGGAAGCCATAATGGAGTTCACTGCTGCGGGACAGTCGGAAATTCTCACTCCAGTTCCCAATTAATCGCGGCTAAGCGAACCTTCACGGACAGTTGCATTGCTGCAATTGCGGGTGCAAAGGTACAATTTTTCCGTGAATAAACAAACAGTACAAGAAATTATTTGTACCTTTGCAGGCAAATTTTGAGGCAATGGAAGTGAACATTGACAGAACGCATTGGTACGACCGTCTTTGGGCGGCACTGATATTCTTTACGCGGTTGCCGTTCTGGCGACTGCGACAGCCACCGAAGGAGTGCTACAAGGCGGTGGTGGAGTGGTGGCCGCTCACAGGGTGGCTTACGGGTGGCGTGATGGCGGCGACGCTCTATGTGGGGAGTCTCTATCTGCCCTGGGCGGTGGCGGTGCTCTTGGCGATTGTGGCGAGACTGTTGGTGACTGGCGCACTCCATGAGGACGGGCTCGCCGACTTCTTCGACGGTTTTGGCGGGGGTGGCACTGACCGCGAGCGCATCCTGACGATTATGAAGGACTCGCACATCGGCACGTATGGTGTGCTGGGGCTTGTGCTCTATGAACTGCTGCTGGCTGCGGCACTATTCTCAATGACACCTGTGGTGGCCGTTCTAACCATCCTTGCAGCAGACCCGTTCAGCAAGATGGTGACCTCGCAACTCATCATGATGTTGCCCTACGCACGTCGAGAGGAGGAGGCGAAGAACAAGACGATTTATAGGAAACCATCAGTGGCTGCAGGCATCGGCTTGGCCATGCAAGGACTATTGCCAATGGTAGCGTTCATTTGGCTGACGGGTGCACAATGGGAAGCCATTATCTTCATTCCCGCCTTGGTGATGTACTTCCTCTATCTCTTCATCTGGCGACGGTTGCACGGTTACACGGGTGACTGCTGCGGAGCCGTTTGCCTGTTGGTGGAACTGACGGTGTATCTTGTTGTCTGCTCACAGAATCTATTCATAAACATTTAACCTATGAAACGAATCATACTGATAACCGGTGGCCAGCGCTCTGGCAAGAGCCGCAAGGCAGAGGAACTGGCATTGAGCCTGAGCGAGAATCCCGTCTATGTCGCCACAGCCCATATCTGGGATGAAGAATTTCGAGAGCGTGTACTGAGACATCAGGAACGTCGCGGGCCGCAATGGACGAATATCGAAGAAGAGATTCTGCTGAGCCGTCACGACCTGACGGGTCGTGTGGCCGTCATCGACTGCGTGACGCTTTGGCTGACGAACTATTTCTTCCTTCACGAGTCCGACGTGGACAAATCCCTCGACCTTGCCAAGCGTGAGTTTGATGCCTTCACCAATCACGATGCCACCTATATCTTCGTCACCAATGAGATAGGCAGCGGTGGTGCCTCCGACAACGCCATTCAACGCAAGTTCACCGACCTGCAAGGTTGGATGAACCAGCACATCGCATCCAAGGCCGATGAGGTCATACTGATGGTAAGCGGAATACCTGTGAAAGTGAAAAGTGAAAGGCTACGGGTAGGCGCGTCAGCGGGAATGGAGTGAAAAATGTAAAATTTGCTTCCGCACGAATATGAAAGCATTCGATATACAGGCTCCCGACCAGACGTTGAGGGAAGCGATTCAAGAGAAGATAGACAACCTGAACAAGCCCAAGGGCTCGCTCGGGCGTTTGGAGGAACTGGCGATGCAGGCGTGTCTCATTCAGCAGACACTTTCGCCAAGTCTTGTGCATCCCTGCCACCTGCTGTTGGGTGGCGACCACGGCATAGAGCGCGAGGGAGTCAGCGTGTCGCCCCGCGAAGTGACGTGGCAGCAGATGCTCAACTTCACCCGAGGCGGTGGCGGCGTGAACATGTTCTGCCGTCAGCATGGCTTCGACCTCCGCATCGTCGATGTAGGCGTGGACTATGACTTGTCAGATGTTCTTGGCATCCTCGACCGAAAGATAGCCCGTGGTACTAAGAACTTCCTCCACGAACCAGCGATGACGGAAGAGGAGTTTAACCATGCCATCCAAATCGGCTCTGACCTCGTCGACGACTGCATTAAGGATGGCTGCAACATCCTCAGTATCGGCGAGATGGGCATCGGCAACACCTCGCCCTCCAGCATCTGGATGCACCTCTTCGGCAACATTCCCCTTGTAGACTGTATCGGTGCTGGTGCAGGTCTAAACAGCAAAGGAATAGAACACAAACAACAGATTCTGCAACAGTCTCTCACCAATTTCTACAAAGGAGTACCGGCCTTGCCGTCTGACACAGAAGACATTATCGCTTACTTCGGCGGTTTTGAGATGGTTGCAGCCATCGGAGCAATGCTACGTACTGCCGAGCGACACCTTATTATATTGATAGACGGTTTCATCATGACGGCTTGTGCCATTGCCGCTATCCGTCTCTATCCTGCCTCACAGGACTACATGATTTTCACCCACTGCGGCGATGAGAGTGGTCACCGACGTATGCTCGACATTGTGGGTGCCCGTCCACTCCTGAACCTCGGCCTGCGCCTTGGTGAAGGCACTGGTGCCCTCTGCGCCTATCCCCTCATCGACTCCGCCGTTCTGATGGTCAACGAGATGAACAACTTCGATAACGCGAAGATTACCAAATACTTCTAAGCAAGACCACAAGGAGTACCAGTAACACTTCAGCCGTTCGATTGATTCGGACGGCTGTTTTCATGTCGTCGGTGGTGAGGGGGCGGTCGTTGGTGCCGATGTAGGGCTTGGGGAACAGCTGGCCGAAATAGTAGTGGGGGCCTCCAAAACGGCAGTTGAGAATGCCTGCGAGGGCAGCTTCGGGGTAACCGCTATTGGGAGATGCGTGGGCTCGTCCGTACTTTCGGACGAAAGTGAAAAGTGAAATCCGTCCTGAGGCCACTACCATCAGCATGGCTGTGAGACGTGCAGGGATGTAATTGGCGATGTCGTCGATATGAGCAGCCCAGCAGCCGAAGGCAAGATAACGCTCTGTTCGGTAACCAATCATTGAGTCGAGGGTGTTCACCATCTTATATGCCAGCATACCAGGTGTGCCAAGTAGGGCGAACCAGAAGAGCGGGGCTATCACACCATCGCTCAGATTCTCGGCAAGGGTCTCAAGGGCAGCGGTACGTACTTCTTGGGCTGATAGCTCAGAGGTGTCTCGCCCCACGATACGGGCCACCTGGCGACGGCCTTCATCCAATGAGCGGTCGAGGGCAAGGAACACGGCTCGCACTTCGCGGATGAGGGTCGTGCCTGCCAGGCAGTAGAAAACGACCACGGCATCGAAAAGAATGAGCATCGGATTGACACGGATTGACTCGGATAAGAAACCGTGAAAATCTGTGTTCAGCTGTGGCAAGAAAGAAAGACCGTAGCGCACGAGGTAGGTGGCGACGAATACAAAAAGGATGAGGCTGACTGCCATTACTGCACCTTTCAGTTTGCGATGTGTGCCTTTGTTGAGGCGATGCTCGCCAAAGGAAATCAGCCGTCCGAACCACACGACAGGGTGTGGCAGACGCTGGGGGTCGCCAAAGATGAGGTCGGCGAACCACCCTAAAAGCAAGGGCAGGGCAAGCGAAGAGTGAAAAGTGAAAAGTGAAAAATTTGCTGCCGCCATCATCATTTAACGTTTATCATTTAGGATGAATTCAGCAATGGCCGCCACAAGTGCATCGTTCTCTGCTGGTGTCTGGGCGGCAATACGGAAGTGACTTGGGGTGAGACCACGGAAGTTAGACGCATCGCGGATAAGCATCCCATGCTCACGAGCCAGATATTCTTTCAGGTCGCTGGCCTTCTTGTCGCACGTCAGTCGGCAGAGCATGAAGTTGGTGTGGGACGGCGTGACCGCTACTCCCCATAGTTCCTCCAACCTATGTCGAAGCCGCTCTGCCTCTGCCAAGTCTGGCCGGCACCGCAACTCATCATGCTGAAGCAGATACTTGCCTGCTGCCACAGCAAGGGCAGATACACTCCACGGCCGGAGGTTTCGTCGGATGGCATCGGCCAGACTCTCATGGACCGTGATATAGCCAAGACGCAAGCCTGGCACTCCGTAGGTCTTGGTCATGGAGTGAATCTGAACCGAATAGGGCGTGCGACAGCCCCACCGTGGCGAAATGATATGCTGGTCGGTATAGTTCTCATAGCTGTGGTCAAGGATGACCAGCTCGTGTTCGGCCATCATGCGGTCGATATACAGTTGGTCGTACACCTCACCCGTGGGGTTGTTGGGGTTACACAGCCAAAACATCGTATTGGTCTTCTTTGCCTTTGCAGAGAGGCTGATGGTGTCGGCAGAACGGGGGAACAGCCGACAGGCATCCTCATATTCGCTGAAGGTGGGCTCGGGAATCACAGGGCGCATGCCAAAGGTCTGGGCCGTGAGGTAGATGGCCTCCGTGGCTCCGCTGGTGACGATGACACAGCGCGGGTCTATGTCGTGACGCTCGGCAATCATCCGCTCCAACGACCAAGCCTCCGGCTCAGGATAATGGTCGATGAGTTCCGAATGCGAGGCCAAGTGGTCCATCAGGGCCTGATGGCTGCCGTGGGCACAGATGTTCGACGAGAAGTCGCTCTTGATGCCGCTGTATTTGTATGCGTCGTCGCCGTGTCCTTCAATCATGGTCGGTCAGTATTTGGTAGATACGCTGCATATCAACGTGGCGACGCACATGGTCGGCCAAGCGGTTGTATTGCTCCTCCTTGTAGGCCTGGTAATCGAAGGGTTGCCCTACCTGTTCCAGCTTATCGGCGTATGGTTGCAAGAGGAAGTCGGCAAAAGCGGCGTTGTCGAGGATGCCGTGGACGTATGTGCCCATGCACTTGTCAGTGACGATGTAGCCATCTTCACGACCATCGAAAAGATGCAGTAATGGAGAAGGCTTTGCATCGCCAAAGGGACGGGTTTCGCCCATGTGAATCTCGTAGCCGCTTCCATATTCGCATTCCACCTGCCGCGTCACCTTCTCGCCACTCATCGTCGTGGTCACGGGTAGGAGTCCGAGTCCAGGCAATCGTTCAATGTCGCCTTCCACATGGTCAGGGTCAAGCACTTCGATACCCATCATCTGATAGCCACCACAGATGCCGAATACCGTCGCTCCCTCACGATGGGCACGGACGATGGCCTGTGCGCAGCCGTTGCGCCGCAGTTCATAGAGGTCGTGGAGGGTGGATTTTGTGCCAGGCAGGATGATGATGTCCGCCTTGCTGATGTCATCGACGTTGTTCGTGTAGAATAGGTGTACGCGTGGGTCTTGCTCCAGAGCATCAAAATCGGTATAGTTCGACAGGTGTTGCAGCATCACCACTGCCACGTTCACCTTGCCCTGTTGTCTTATGAACGATTTCTGCGCCAGAGCCACTGAGTCCTCCTCCTCGATATGGATGTCCTTGAAGTAGGGAATGACACCCAGCACAGGCACACCGCAGATGTCCTCCAGCATCTTTCTGCCTTCTTCGAAGAGACGCATGTCACCACGGAACTTATTGATGATGATGCCTTTGATGAGTTTACGGTCTTCTGGTGTCTGTAGCATGATGCTGCCATAGACAGAGGCAAACACACCGCCACGGTCGATGTCACCCACAAGAATCACGTCAGCCTTGGCATGACGGGCCATCGGCATATTCACCAAGTCAGTGTCGCGCAGGTTGATTTCCGAGATGCTGCCAGCCCCCTCCATCACAATAGGGTTGTAGCGAGCAGAGAGGCGGTCGAAAGCCGCACAGACCTCACGTCTTAATTGAGAATTGAGTATTGAGAATTGAGAATTATGATTACCTTTTTTCCAGTAATCATACGCATTCTTATTCCCGATAGGCCTACCATTAAGCACCACCTGAGAGGTGTGATCGTTCTGTGGCTTCAGCAGCAGCGGGTTCATATCCGTGTGGCAGGGAATGCCCGCAGCCTCGGCCTGCACCGCCTGAGCACGGCCTATCTCCAAACCGTCAGGTGTAGCATAACTGTTGAGAGCCATGTTCTGCGCCTTGAACGGCGCAGGGCTGTAGCCATCCTGCCTGAATATACGGCAGAATGCAGCCGCCACGACGCTCTTTCCGACATCGCTGCCCGTTCCCGCGAACATAATAGGATGGAGTTCCCTTTTCATTCTTTTTCGTTGGCTAAGACAAAAAGATAATCAGACAACCGATTCATCATCACAAGAATGCTTTCGTCAATAGCGTATTGGCGATTGAGCGTCCACAAACGGCGTTCTACGGTTCGGGCTTGAGTGCGGGCTAAGTGAATAAAGGCCGAGAGTGTGGAACCATCGCCTGGAATGACGAAGCCTCCTGCCGTCTGCGCTATGTCAATCGCTTGCTCCATCCGTTGGGTCAGCTCTACGGAGTACAGTGGGCGTGGATTGGAATGTCCCTCTGGAGTGGCTACATGGCTCATCACAGTCATCAATTCGCGCTGTACGGCATGTATCAATTGGGAGCTGTCCCCATCATCTTTCAGCATAGTACGGACAATACCTAACAGTGCATTCAACTGGTCTAACTGTCCATTCGTTTCTATGCGCGGGTCATCCTTCGCCACCCGTACACCTTCGCGCAAGCTGGTCTCGCCTTGGTCTCCTGTCTTGGTATATATCTTTTTCATATTTGGTACAAATGGGTGTAACTGGCTAAAACATTCTTATACTTGAACACAGGCGTTGATACGGGTTCGCCCTTGGCATTATAGACCTGTGTGGCTGATGGCGGCACTTCGCCAAGGAATTGGGTGTAGTGAAACTCATGGCCGCGATATTCCTTGCCGTCGAGGGTAAACAGGCGATAGCCCAGCGAGAGTTTGCGGTCAAGTTTTCGGGCTGTGATAGTGTAGGGGAATACACCACACATGGGATATTCGCCGTCGTCAGTGAGAATACTCTTGCAGAGATACATCATGCCACCACATTCGGCTACAATCCGACCTCCCTGCTCGGCAAAGTCCTTGATGGCATCGCAGCAGGCTTTATTGGCTACGAGAGCCTCCAGATGCTTCTCTGGATAGCCGCCAGGCAAATAGAGCAGGTCGATGTTGTCAAAGTCTGGCAATTCCTGTTCTGGGTCGAAAAACCGCACTTGCCCCATTTTATCCAGCGTCTCTTGGTAGAGGAAGGAGAATGACTCAGCATTACGGGCTACCAAAGCAGTAGTTTCCCGTAATGAAACAGATGGTTTCCCAGTAGGAAACTGGTAGTTTCCCAGTAGGGAACTATTAGTTTCCTCAGAAGGAACTATTAGCTTCATCAGTTGCTGCCATGCGACGTGTGCCTCCAACAGGTCTGTCAGCCGCTTTGACTCTGGCTGCTGCGAGAAGTCCAAGCCCAGATACCTGGAGCTTTGTTCCAGTTCTTGCTGTTTTGGCAAATAGCCAAAGCAGTTGATGTGCAAGTCGTCGCATACCTGCCGGAGCATCTGTGCGTGCCGCTCAGAGCCCACCTTATTAAATATAACGCCCGCGATGCGAATGTCTTTTCGAAAGTTGATGAAGCCAGAGAGTAGTGCTGCCATCGAATAGGCTGCTGACCTCGCATCAACCACCAGCACAACAGGGATGTCCAGCACACGGGCTATCTCTGCCGAGGAACCAAGGTCGCGGCCATAGCCGTCGAACAGTCCCATCATGCCCTCCACGATACAAACCTCAGCATCGGCTCCGTAGTGGGCAAAGAGTTCACGCACATGTTCCGGCGTAGCCATGAATGTATCGAGGTTGATGCTCGGACGACCACACACCGCAGAATGGAACTTC
>Ga0310690_10008076_pt1 | contig 13420 bp, 6 predicted proteins | sample AusTroGonzalo_MG_2_FD_207661 | JGI IMG/M metagenome (GOLD analysis project Ga0310690, IMG submission 207661) | Bovine rumen microbial communities from tropical cattle in Woodstock, Queensland, Australia - Gonzalo_04 (v2) (version 2) | ecosystem: Host-associated > Mammals > Digestive system >... | reverse complement strand
GTCAATGGAAATGATCTATATTCCTATACGTTCCCATCGAAATACATCAATATTATCTTTAACAACTTCATAACAGAAGAATATAATTCTGCTCAAACATATGATCTTACATGGTCAGCAGACAAGCCTTATTTCTCTCCTATCATTGAAAGTTATGATGGGTACCGGTGTTATGGCACATGGCTTTCGGCTGTTCCTTGCAATATAGCTTCAGGAACATGTGGAGCGCAGGGTGACAATCTGACATGGTCACTGAGTTGCGACAGTGTGCTGACTATCCGCGGTACGGGTGCGATGGCGAACTACTCCGTCAACTCCGACGGACAGGCGCCTTGGGCGGAGCACGGCTTGGAGATTCGCGACATAGTGATAGAGGAAGGCGTGCGGACAATCGGTGCGTATGCGTTCTACAATGCCGGCAGTTACACCAACGGCGCGTACAACAACGTGCGCAGCGTAACCATCCCGAACACGGTAACCAAACTGCAGAACAACTATTTCTACCAGTGTCCTATTCAGACCGTGACGCTCAATTCGGACAGTATAGTCGGGCAGACGACTTATTCCTCAAACGCCTCACTCCACAAGATGTTCGGCGCACAAGTCAGACAGTACATTATCGGCGACAGCGTCAAGTCGATAGCCGGCAGCGTGTTCTACAACCAGAGTGCCGACAGCCTCAAGTCCATCCTGCTGCCGGAAGGCCTGACGAGCATAGGCAGTTGGGCGTTCGGTTATCTGGAGAACCTGGACTCCATCACGCTGCCAAGCGGCCTGCTGTCCATCGGCAGCGACGCCTTCTACGGTTCGGGCTTGCGTGCCGTCACTATCCCCGGCAGCGTGACGGACATGGGAGGTCAGGCGTTCCAGAACTGCGACAAACTGGCCTCGGTCATCCTGGAAGAAGGACTGAAAACGTTAGGCACAAGCGCATTCCAGAACTGTACGTCACTGACGGAGATAACTATTCCGGAAAGTATGGTGACCATCAGCTCGGGCGCATTCACCGACTGCACGCATCTGACGAAGATGACCGTACTGGCAACGGCATGGGTAAGTGCGGACAAGTCTTCAAGCTCGACAACCAAGCTGGCTATAGGCAATTACGTACGCGAACTGATACTCGGCGACCAGATACCCACGATAGGCAAGTACGCCTTCTCGTCACTCGACAGCCTGCGCACTGTTACGCTGCCATTCAACGTGACAAGCATCAGCAATTATGCGTTCAGTTCGTGCCCGTCGCTGGCCTGCGTCATCAGTAACGCACTCACGCCGCCTACTATACAGTCCACCACCTTCAGCAGGCAGGACACGCTCATCGTTCCCTGCGAGTCGAAGCAACTGTACAAGACGGCGCAATACTGGCAGAACTTCAACCGCATCAGGTGTGCCGACGACCGGGAGATGAGCATCAGCCTGACAGGCAGCTGGACGTTCATTATGCTGCCCTCGGCGTTCGGTATGGAGGCGGGAGATGTGACCACCGAAGGTGAGGTGCAATGGGGTACGTACAACGGCAGCACACGTGCCATGGGACGTTCGGGCTGGGAGAACTACAGCGCGGAGGCGGTGTATATGTGCTCACAGGCACTGATAGTGCGTGCCACAGGCGAAGCGGCAACGCTGCACATCAATGTTCCCACGAACGCAACGGCCATGGCCGGCACCACGGTAAGCCTTATCCCGAACGCCGCCGCTCTGCCGCAGAACGCCAACTGGTGCTTCGCCGGCAACCCCTATCCGTACGGTTACCTGCTGAACGGTCTGGCAGCGCAAGGTATCACATCCCCAATAGCGGTGTGGAACGGTACGGGCTACGACACGTACACCCCGGGAATAGACGACTATATTATTCCGGCATTCGGAGCGTTCTTTATCCAATTGCCGGAAGGAACGACTGAACCGACGGTGATTAACTTCTCGGCAGAGTATATTTATATGTAACTAAACTTTTCCATTTGCAAGGAATAGACCAACAATGTATTTTGACGAATTAGCGTTATCGGACGAGGTGCTGGATGCACTATGGGACATGCACTTTGACGTGTGCACACCCGTCCAGGAACAGACTATACCGATTATCCTCGATGGCAGGGATGTCATCAGTTGCGCACAGACAGGCACTGGCAAGACGGCGGCGTACATTCTGCCGCTGCTGACCAACCTGCAGTACGACAACCACGACCCGAACAAGCTCAACGCCATCATCATGGCGCCCACGCGCGAACTGGCGCAGCAGATCGACCAGCAGATGGAGGGGTTCGGCTACTATGTGCCGTTCTCGTCGGTGGCTGTGTACGGCGGCAATGACGGCGGAAACTTCAGCCTGCAGGCCAACGGACTGAAGACAGGCGCGGACATAGTGATAGCCACGCCCGGACGGCTGCTCAGCCACATGAACATCATGGATATTGACTTCTCCGGCGTCAGATACTTCATCCTGGACGAGGCGGACCGTATGCTCGACATGGGCTTCTACGACGATATCATGAAGATTGTGGAGCAGCTGCCCAAGGACAGGCAGACCATCCTGTTCTCCGCCACGATGCCCGAGAACATCCGCAAGATGGCTAAGAAGATCATGAACAACCCTGCGGAAGTGAAGATAGCCATCGCCCGTCCGCCGGAGAGCATCGCGCAACGTGCGCTGTGCTGCTACGAGACGCAGAAAATACTGTTCGTCATCGAGCGGCTGAAAGAGGCGCAGCTCAAGAAAGTTATCCTGTTCGTAGGCAAGAAGCAGCGCGTGAAGGAACTGACCGTTCTGCTCAACCGTCAGGGACTGAACGCCCGCGCCATGCACAGCGATCTGGAGCAGAAGCAGCGCGACGAGGTGATGCTGGATTTCCGCAACAACAAGGTGGATGTGCTCGTAGCCACGGACATAGTGGCGCGAGGCATTGATGTGGACGATATACCGCTGGTCATCAATTTTGATGTACCGCGTGACGCCGAGGACTACGTGCACCGCATAGGCCGTACGGCACGTGCGGAGAACAAAGGCGAGGCCATCACACTGGTCAGCCCGGAGGATGCACGCTACTGGGGCAAGATAGAGCGGTTCCTGCAGAAAGACATCCAGCGCCTCACTCTGCCGTCCTCACTCGGCGACGCTCCCGACAACAGCCTCTATGCCCGTCCGGAAGGCGGACACAAGCGCAGCGGCGGACATCACAGGCGTTCAGGCCACGGCCGGCCGCAGAACAGAAGGCGTCAAGGACACTGATGTCGTATCAGGCGTGAGGGGCAAGGGAGTTGCGGTATTCCTTCGCAGTAATGCCGGTGGCATGCTTGAAGTAGCGGTAGAACGACGTCGGCTCGGTGAAGCCGAGCTGATAGGCGGTCTGCTTGAGCGACTGGTTCGGGTGCGTCTCAATCATCTTTTTAGCCAGAGTGACAACGTACTGCTCAATCCACTGTGCCGGTGACTGTCCGCCGGAGGCCTCGCGGATGGCACGCGTCAGATGGTAGGGGTGGAGATGCAGCATCTCGGCGTAGAACTTCACCTCGCGTGACTCGCGGAAGTGCGCCACCACCAGGTCGCAGAACCGGTTGAGGAGTTCTGTTCTCGATGAGTCCGCCTGGCTCTTATCCTGTTCGCTGCGGTAATAATTGATAAATTCGTATCCGACAGTCAGTTGCGTCAGCAGCAACTGATGGCGTTGCGGCAGTTCCTGCTCGTCGTGTCGGGCAATAGTCTCCAATATCTCCAGTATCTTCATCAGTTTGTCCACCTGCTCGTCCCTGAGGATATATCCGGGCTCGGAGTGGAACTTGTTCACATTATGGCTGTACGTCAGGCTCAGCATTTCGTTGAACAAATCCGGCTTAATGACCAGACGCGAGAACACCAGATCATCCGTCCGATCAATGAAACGGATAAGGTGACCGGGCATGACGAGCACAATCGTATTCGGTTTAAGCGTCTTTTCCTGCATATCATACAGTACGCGTGTTGAGCCCTGATGGGTCAGCAGCAGGTAACAATTGGGCAATATAAGATCCCGTTCGCAGAATGACACAGGGAACGCCGGTTCGTAGCGGTCAACCATGATACCGGTCTGTTCGACTTGACGGAGTCTGGAGGTGAGATAGGCATTGGTAGGAGTCATGGGCGTACTGGATTATGGCACAAAGGTACATATTATTTCTGACATTTGCAAATATTTCCGCAATAATTAGGATAAGAATTGACATTTTGATGAAAAAACCGCACCGAAAGTGGTGTTTTGTCTGCAAAAATGCTACATTTTTTTGAATAAAACAACGGAATGTTTGGTTTTGTTATATTTTTATTTGTTTTTGTCATAGGAAATATCAAAAAAAAGTTGTACCTTTGCATCGGTTTTCAAAAAGAAACCTACCTAAACTAACTAAATAAATTATCTGTCCGCCACCTATGCGGATACAACAGGCGCCTCACGATTACGTGAAGCGCCTGTATTCATACGGATAAATGCTTACCCGGCCATCAAAGGCGTGTGCCCTGAACCGTATAGGCCGTGCCGTCCGGTGCGATGATGCAGATTACGCCCTGGCGGATGCATTTGGTCCACTGCGGACCTCCGCTCTCAGTCGTAGTCTGCACTCCCTCGGGTACATCGGAGTCAGCGAACTGCACACGATAGAGGGAATATTCGCCGGTGGTAGCATAGCTGTCGGCAATGACATAGACGTAGAGGTAGTGCGTCTGTTCGTCGAAGGCGAGGAACGACTGCGCAGCATAACCGTCAGCCCGGGCGGCGAACTTGGCGCAATCGTCGCAATAGTCGCCATCCACCTTAGCCACACCCTGTGCAAACGATACAGCCTGACCGTCGATGGTGAGGCTATTCAGGCCATGGTTATACACCAGTTGGACATCATCCAGATAGACTGAGTCGAGCACGTTCTTCTTGTTGAACGTGCTGCCGGTGGTATAGGATGAACCTCCGCCGGGCGTGTAGTTGGTGGAGAAAGTGGTGAGGATATACGCCGGCTCTTTGCTGCTGTTCGCCTTCACATACTCAAACGGCACTGCTATACGCTGCCAGCCCATGGACTGCGTAGCGGCATAGTTGACGGTAGCGGTACCGATCTTGATGTCGGCATACGCATCACCGACCTCGGGGTCCTGATAGCGGGCGTCGGTGGTGATGACGGTGTTCATACGAGCCAGATTGACCGGGTTGGAAGCGTCACGGTCAGCAGGCTGGTACTTTGCCCAGAAGACGATTGAGTCCGGGTGACCGTTGAACGGTGTGCAGAAGCCTGTGTTGGCAGGGTCGGAGAAATTGTAATTGCCTGTAGCGTCATCGGCTATGGATGAGCCGGCATTGATTTGTCCATTGGTACAGTTGCCGTTGGCCTTGACGCCCAGCGCCATTGTGGAAGAGAGCAGGGCGCTATGGCTTCCTTTTGTTCCCGGACGCACCTGGGAAGACTGCGTGAACTGGTAGTCGTTCTTGATGAAATCCACCAACAGTCCGGTTGCGGAGTAGAACGAGTGCCATCCTTGCGGTTCGGCGTTCGTCCACTCGCCCTCAAAGCCGCCGTTGGTAAGGGCATAATTGTGCGCAGTGGCTGCCTGACCGACGAAGAGCACGAAGATCGGTTCGGGCAACGAGGGCGCAGCAATAGACAGGATAACCTGAGCCTCGGTAGCGGTAACGACGGAGTTATACACAACACCTTCATCTTCCAGTCCGTTGATTACGGTGATGGTTGCACGCTCGGCAATAGAGTCGAGGTAGAGTGTGGCGTTTTCCAGCGTGAGCTTGCCCGTATCATCCATAGCGATGTTCGGCAACACGATGTTACCCAGATTACCGTTGCCGTACTTGAAGTCCGGCAGTACGAAAGTGAGTGTGCCGCCGGTCACACCCGGAAGCAGATAGACGGATTTGGAGGGATAGAAATCACCGCCGATGTTCAAGTCGCCGTCAAACCGGCCGCACACCTGCTCAGGTGTGACAGCCTGGATTTGGGCGGTAAGCAGCAAGCCTGCTGCAAGCATTAAAATGTTCTTTTTCATAGCCGTAAGAATACGATTAACTACGTTATACATATGCTGTTATTTTACTTTTCGGCCTAATTCGTCGTACATCGTCTCATCGTCGCGGATGATGTACAGGTGGCCATTGTTGATAATTTTCTGCTCGTAACGGCGGTTGTCGGCAGACGGCAGTGCCGTTATGACGCTCTGTTTCGGCTCGACGGTCAGGTTAAGCACCATGACGGAGTCGCAGTCGCTAACCGTGACATACTCGGCGCGGAGGGTTGTATCGCCCGGGGCAATGGTGCTCAGGTCGATGCCTTCCCAGGTCTGCTGCTCGCCCTCAGTGATGGTCAGTTCCTCAATGAGTTCGTAGGTAGGCAGTACAGCCAGCGTGAGTGTGATAATGGAATCACTGCCCTGTACGTTCGGGATGGTCGTAACATACTCACCCGCCTCAGTCAGGTTGGTGAACAGCTCATCGGTATACGGCTCGTTGTCACAAGTTGTTGCGCTGTACGCATAGTAGGTATTCGGCGCTACAAACTTCTGTTCAACCGTCAGATTAAGCACTCGTACGGAGTCGCAGCCACTAACTGAAACATACTTGGCACGGAGGGTTGTATCGCCAGGGGCAATGGTGCTCAGGTCGATGCCTTCCCAAGTCTGCTGCTCGCCCTCAGTGATGGTCAATTCCTCGGTGAGTTCGTAGGTAGGCAGTACAGCCAGCGTAAGCGTGATGATGGAGTCGCTGCCCTTGACATTCTTGATGGTCTTGACATACTCGCCCGCCTCGGTCAGGTTGCTGAACAGATTATCGGAATACGGCTCGTTGTCGCACGTGGTGGCACTATACTCGTAGTACGTGTTCGGTGCTGCCTCAACAGTCAGGTTAAGCACGCGGACAGAGTCGCAGCCGTTCGCCGTGGTGTAGTTAGCCTTGATAGTCGTATTGCCTGTTGCATACGTGCTCAGGTCGTTGCCTTCCCAGGTCTTGTGGTCACCCACAGTGATAGTCAAATTCTCGGTGATTTCGTAGGTGGGCAGGACAGCCAAGGTGAGCGTAACGATAGAGTCACCGCCCTGAACGTTCTTGATGGTCTTGACATACTCGCCCGCCTCGGTCAGGTTGCTGAACAGATTGTCGGAATACGCCTCGTTGTCGCACGTCGTGGCGCTGTACGCATAGTAGGTGTCCGCCGGAGCCATTTGCAGGGTGTAGAGCGAATAATCCTGTTTCTGGGAATAGTTGTCGGGCACGACATAGACATGCACGCGGCTGGTGGAAGCGTCAAAGCCGATGAAGGTCTGCGCCGCCTTGCCGTTGGACGTAGCCACAAAATCAAAGGTCTCATCGCTGAACTTCTCGCCGGTCTGCGCCTGGCCGTTGCTGAAGTTGATAGCCGTCTGGTTCATCGTCAGCGAGGTGAGGGCGTGGTTGTAGATAATCTCGGCATCGTCGATATAGACGTTGTCGTAGTAATACTTCTTGTTGAACAAGCTTCCGGTTGAATAGGTCGATCCCCCACCGGGAGTCTGATTGGTAGAGAACGTAACGAGCACGTAAGCAGCATTAGAGGGGTCAAGACTTGTATATTGGAACGGCACGGACAGACGCTGCCAACCCATGTCGGAAGTAGCGGCGTAGTTGATGGTAGCCGATGCGATCTTGACATTACCATAGCTGCCGCTCTCGGGATCCTGATAGCGGGCATTGGTGGTAATCACGGTATTCATGCGCGCCTTGTTGACCGAGTTGCTCGGGTTCTTGTCAGCGGGAATATACTTTGCCCAGAAGACCATAGAGTCGGGTTGGCCAACGAACGGCGTGTTGTAACCTGAGTTGGACGGGTCAGAGAAATTGTAGTTGCCCGAAGCATCGTCAGCAGTCATCGAACCGGCATTGATTCGTCCGTTGGTGCAGTTGCCGTTCGCCTTGGCACCGAGCGTCATTTTCGATGACAGGAAAACGCTATGGGAGCCTGTGGAACCCGGACGCTTGTCGGTTGACTGCTTGAACTGTTCGGTGCTACCGGTAACAAAACTGGAATAATCGCCTGTTGCCGTCTTGAACGAATGCCAGCCGGATACCTCATTGTTCGACCAGCTGCCCTCAAAACCACCGTTGGTAATGGCGTAGTTGTCGCCTGTAACTTTTGCTCCGGTAAAGAGCACAAGGATAGGTTCGGGCAGTGACGGTGCGGCAATAGACAGCAGCACCATGGCTTCGCTGCCGGATAGAATGGTGTTGTAGGTTACTCCCCCGTCCTCCAGACCGTTGATTACGGTAATCACGGCGCGCTCGGAGATAGCCTTGAGATACAAGGAGGCATTTTCCAACCGCAGCTGTCCGTTCACATCCATGGGGATGTTCGGCAACACGATGTTGCCCAAGTTACCCTGGCCATACGTGAAATTCGGAAGGACGAAGGTAATAGTGTTGTCCTTGACACCCGGCAGGACATAAATCTCCTTGTTCGGGTACAGATCGCCGCCGATGTTCAGATCGCCTCGGAACGTGCCGGCGGCTTGGTTGACTGTTACGGCCATTGCACTCACAGAGAGAAACGCAGCCATAAACAGTGTGGTAAAAATATGTTTCATACCTTAAAGAATAATTAGTAATAATTTGATTGTATTGAATTTATATGTTGTTAGAAATTAACATTCATTCTGCAAACGAACGTGCGCGGTGCAGCCAGCGCCATGGGGCGGAAGCTGTATTCGGTGTTGAGCAGGTTGTTGACGATGAACTGCAGTTCGACACGCTCCTTGAAGCGGAACGCACAGCGCACATCCATGGTGAAGATATCGGTGTTGTGCTGCATCCAATAGTCGTGCAGTGACAGCCCGTCCTCGTAGCCGAAGATGAACTTGCGCGCATAATCCATTAGGTCATCCGTATCCTTGACGCGCTCATCCACCATGAGATAGTCCACAGCCAGCATCTTGCTGCGATAGGACAGGTTCGTGCCGATAGAGAACCACTTATAGTTGTAATCGATAGTGGCTTTGAACGAGTGCTTGTTGCGGTACTTGAGATACTTGGTGTCGTTGGACTTGTTCTTCATCTGCAAGGGGTCGGTATATTGCTTCTCCTCTTCGATGCGCTTGGCGTTGTCCAGGTCCTCGGGTTCGGTGAACGTATAGCCGATGCTGTAGTTAAGCCCCATGTCCTTACTGATGTCCACTTTGCCGACCGTGCTGATCTCCACGCCGTAGATGCGTGCATGGTTGACGTTCACGAACTGTGCGCCGATACCTATGCCTGCATTGCTGAGTGATTTGGTGGTCTTGAAGTTATCCACCAGCCCTTGTAATTCGTCGATGGCATCGTAGATGGAGTTAATCATCGTGAAGTCCGAGTTGCGGAACAGGCCGAACTGGTACTCAATCATGTTGCGGTACTCGGTGTAGAAGCCCGCTACATCCAGCGAACCGGTGATTGGTCCGAACTTGTAGAGCTGCTTGTAGCCGAGTTCGGCATTGTAGCCGGACTCGGGTTTGATGTTATGGTTAGGATACACTCCGACACCGCCTATGTCTTTTCGTGCAAACTTCTCGGTGATAGACGGATTGCGGTAGCCCTGTCCGAAGCTGGCGCGGAGAAAGCCCGCCTTGTAGATCTCCCAGTTCAGTCCGGCACGGAAGACTGGTCGCACGGGGCACAGCCAGTTGCCAATCTGAATGTTCGCTTCCTTGTACTGGTCATCCATCCGGTAATACTCCAGACGCATGCCGGCGCTCAGTGACAGACGGTCGGCTATGCGATGGTCGTACTGGATATATGCCGCCAGATTGTCGGTGTGGTGTGTGCCGGTGATGTTGGCGGTGTTGGTTATATGATTCCAGTTGATGCCGGTGGTGAGCCGCACGCCGCAATCCCACTGCTTGGCGAACTGATAGTCGATGTAGCCGTTGTAGGTGAGTTCGGGACGCGTGGGATTATTGTCCGCCATCAGTGCCATGGCGTATGCTACAGCGTCCTGCATCTCAGCGACCGTTCCTGTATAACCCAGACCGTTCTTGACCAGGTCGATGCCGTTGACCACCGCGTCAAGCCACTGCTCGTTGCGGATAGGTACGGCCACGTCCTTGAATGTCACCAGCAATGCGTCCTGCAACGACACACCGGCACCCGTATAGGTGGTGATCTGGTCGTAGTAACCCTTGATCTTGTCGAGGTCGAAACTGGTCAGCCCCCACTTGACCAGCTCCTCGGTGCTGATGGTCGGCGAGGGGGTGGTCAGATTGTCGGCAGTCATGTAGAAGCGCGCGCGGACCTTGTGGGAGATGCCATGTTCCGTATCGTCGTAGTTGAAGAATGGATCAATGTTGAAGTTGTGCTCCTTTCTGCCCATATTGGTCAGCGGCGAAGGATGGATGGGGTCTTTCGGGCTGCGCCAGATGAAGAAATCGCCGTAGCGGTTAGCCACATAGTTCATGTTGAGCCCCATGGTCATGTACTTGTCCTCGGGCATCGGCACGTGGTAGGTCATGTTTCCGCCGAGACGTACGCGGTCGTTGAAGCTCTGCTCGCGGTAGCCTTCGTCCTTGAATGCGCTGATAGCAGCCGACACGTCGAAGTTGCCCACGCGGCGCGAGTGAGATGCCTCCGCGCCATAATAAAGAGGTAATCGCGCGCCCGTGTATTGGTAGTTCTTATAGTTGTCATAAACGCCGACATAGGCTGACAGTTTGGTTTGAGGTGTCAGCCCCGGGCGTTGCGTGCGGACATTGATTACGCCGTTCAGTGCCGACGAGCCGTAAAGTACGGACGATGCGCCCTTGATTACCTCGACTTGTGCCACATTCTCCAGCGGTACATTGTTCCAGTTGATCTCGCCGGTCTTGGGGTTAAGGATGGTCATTTCGTCCATGAGCACCTGACAGCGCGAACCGACACTGTATGTCCAGCCTCCGCCACCGCGAATACTGGGCTGCTTGTCGATAATCTCCACGCCGGGCAAGGTCTGCAATGTGGCAGACAGATCCGTCGGTGCCTGGCTGCGGATAACCTGCGGGCGCACTACATCCATCGAAACGGTCACATCCGTCTGGCGCTGCTCGAAGCGTCCTGCCGTAACGACAACATCGTCCAGTAACTCGTTGTGCGGAAGCAAAGGTACATTCAGTTTCTTGGAAACAGACGTCACGATGAACGATTCGGTATCATAGCCCACGTAGGAGAAACATAGACGAACGGGTTTGTCGGTATTCAGGGTGATGGAATAGTGGCCGTCAAGATCGGTCACCGTGCCGGTTTGCGTATTGCCGCTGTCGTAGATGGTGACACCTACCAGAGGCTCACGCGTCTGAAAGTCAGTCACGACGCCGGAAACGGTAGTCATTGTGCCCTGCGCATACACGTGACAGGCGCACACAACAAAAAAGATAAAAAGTATTTTTAATCGCATATTCAAAAAAATAATGTAAATAAAATAGACATAATTCGGTAATGCGAGTGCAAAGGTACAACTTTTTTCGCATATTAGAAATACCTGTTATTAATAAAAAATACTCCGTTGTTTGTTTCTCTTTTTCAATCTTAAAAATAGAATATCAGATAAAAGAATTGCGACAGGCCATCAAGTCAAGAAAACAAAAAAAAGCATCTGTGACAGACGCTTTTAGTTTTCCAACCGATACTGCAACTGTGCAATAATACCGGATATATGTAATACATACTCCTTCTACCGTGCCATCCGCTGACGGAGACACTCCTGATAGTAGCGTATGTTCACTGCCTGTTGGCGTGCATCGGCGGAGCGGAGGCTCTCAAAGGCATTTAGAGCACGGCCGGCTGCAGCATAGGCTGCACCAAGATCACCGAGGATCTCATACGCCACGGCGCAGTTAGCGGCAGCGTAGGCAGTGAGCTTGTTATCCTTCTGCGGCTGTGACCAGGCATCAACAGCCTGCTGCCAATGCTTGCGGGTGAAATACTGCATGCCCGGGTCATCCTTACCTAAGTCATACAGATATCGGTCGGCAGTCTCGGCGGTCGGCAGCAGTCGTGCCGCCAGACGTTCGCCGGCATAGATACACATCTCGCTGCGTGCGTCATTGGCAGACGGCAAGGCGCGTGTAGCCTCTGCGGCTGTCTCCGCCTCATTGACCCAGTACAAGGTATCGGAATAGACAAGCGAACGTGAACGTATTTCGCCGCCTCCGGCGTTCTGGCGGAAGAAGAGCGTCCAGTGTGTGGCCGCCACCGCTTGCGTGTAGGCGTAATAGGAGTTCTCGTCGGTCTGGAAACACTCGCTGGACGGATGTACGATCTGCTGATTGAGCACAAGGAGGGCATCACTCTGATACAGGGTCATCAGCGAGTCCGCCTGTATACCGGTGAGCAACTGCTTGCGGTAGAGGCTGGCGGTGTTATTCTGTGATGTCTCCAGCACCGAAGGCAGGTAATCGGAGCCCTCCAGCATCTCCGAAGCCGCCATGAGCGTGTAGAACGCGCCCATCGGCACATCGGGATGCGCCACGGTGTTGTTGACCAACAGCACCTCGCTCACATGCATAGGCAGACTGATCTCGGCAGGGTGACTGATCTCAATCGTGGTGTGCCACTGCTGGGCATGGACAGTCATCACTCCTGACAACAGGAGCAGGCAGACCGGACCGGCCAAGCGGCGGAGTATTACAGATTGCGGATACGCCATTCGTTGGGATAGAGATTATTGCAGCGCGAGCCCACGTTCTTGACAAAGCCGAGAGGTACGCCGTGATACGTGACCAGCAGAAGTCCCAACGGCAGATTGGTGATAGGCAGCGCCTCGGTACGCAGGAATGCCAGAGCATGCTCCAGACTGAGTTCCAACTGCGGGAACGCCTCTATACGTGCCGCTTTGGACATAGACAGGCTGTGCTGCGGCGCGAAACGCTTGCCACGCTCTTCAGCCAGACCGAAGCCCAGGGAGATGCACAGGAAACGCGTGCTTAGATAGTCAATTAAATCCTTATGCTTCGCAGGGTACGCCGTGATGAACCGGTCGAGCTGGCGCAACGCCCATTCGTCAGGCTCGATGAGCCATGAGCGGACAAGTTGCTCGTCGTCAGAAGTGATGGGCGTACTGTTAGGTTTCTTAGGATGACGGATGCGGAACGGCGAGAAGTCACGGCGGCGCTTGCGCAGCACGCACATGTAGAATCCCTCGCCCCGTACCAGATGCGGATAGCAGTGGTAACCGGCTATGCTCTCCACGATGCCCCATGAGGGGTCGATATTCAGCGGCAGGATGTCCGCGCCCAGTTCGTCGGCTATCCAGAGAGCGTTCTCCTCGTCCTCATGACGGTTGAACGTGCAGGTGGAATAGATGAGTATGCCACCGGGCTTGAGTGCATCCCAGGCATCGCGTAGGATAGAGCGCTGGCGCTCGACGCACATACGCACGTTACGCATTGACCAGTCGGCAATAGCCTGCTCGTCCTTACGGA
>Ga0310690_10008075_pt1 | contig 13421 bp, 6 predicted proteins | sample AusTroGonzalo_MG_2_FD_207661 | JGI IMG/M metagenome (GOLD analysis project Ga0310690, IMG submission 207661) | Bovine rumen microbial communities from tropical cattle in Woodstock, Queensland, Australia - Gonzalo_04 (v2) (version 2) | ecosystem: Host-associated > Mammals > Digestive system >... | reverse complement strand
AATGTTTAGCGCTTGTGCCGGGGACATCACGCTCAGGGATTACCATTACGATGGCGCGGTTTTTGAAGATAAGCCGTGTGGATGCGGCAAAGTTTTCGATGATGCTTTCAATACCGGTGATTGCGGCGGCAGGGTGTTTGGAAGGATACAGGCTTTTTGTTCAGGGCAACATAACAGAGATTTTATATGCGTTTGATGCGGTGTTTTATTCGTTTATTGCCTCGTATTTGGTGATTTACCTGATGATGGAATGGCTTAAGAGATGGACATATTTGCCGTTTGTGATTTATCGGGTGATTTTAGGGCTTTTGATTTTGATGTTTGTATAAAAAAACAGTTGACAGGTATGAAAAAAATTTTTATTTAAGTAGGAAACGCTCCGGTGGCGGAATTGGTAGACGCGCATGCTTCAGGTGCATGTTGGGGGTTCCCAGTGAAAGTTCAAGTCTTTTCCGGAGCACCAAAAAACCTCCTTTTTCAGGAGGTTTTTTTGTTTTTCTCACAAACGAGATAGATAATTGGCTGTACGATAAAAAGCCTGACAGCCAAAAGGCCGAGAATAACCCACCACCAATATCCTTCCGATACGGGTTCGAGGGTGTAATAAGAAACCCTTGCATAAGTGAAGGGCTGGAAAATCGGATGCTCGCAAACCGTCATCATGCCCCAAAAGGACAAGAACCATAAGATGTGAAAAGCGCATACTCCCCACGAGAAAAACATGTCATTGCGGGGGCAGATGGAAAAAGAAATGACAGTTTCCAAAAGTACAATACCCGCAACAAAGACAGTAATGAGCTCTAAACCGCCCCATTCCGCAAGAAAGGAAGACGCGATTGCGGCACTTCCTGCTGCAATAACAGCAAGGCCGAAAATTTCTGATTTATCTTTCATGGCAAAATAATTTATTCAACATATCATTTGGTGTCTCGTATAGCATTGTTTCCAAAAAAAAGCAAGCGTTTTATTAGTAAAAAATTAAAAAAAAAGATGTATAAATAATGCTCATGAAGCAAAAACTTTTGGAAATTTATCAAACTTATTTTAATAAAAAAATGCTGGTGCTGATCCTTTTGGGGTTTGCAAGCGGTTTTCCGCTGCTTCTTGTTTTAAGCACTTTAAGCTTATGGCTTAAAGATGTAAGCTGGAGCTATAAAGCAATCGGCGCGATTTCGCTTGTTAAAATTCCGTATGCGTTCAAATGGTTTTGGGCGCCGATTGTTGACGGGCAGAAAATTCCGATTCTCTGGCGTTTGGGACGTCGGAAAAGCTGGGGAATTTTGGCTCAAATTTGTTTGTTTACGGCGATTTTTTTAATGTCGCGCTGGGAACCTTCCATGGGTTCGCTTTATTTGGTGATAACGGCTTTAATGGTCAGTTTCTTTTCAGCAACGCTTGACATTGTTTTGGATGCATTTCGTGTGGAAATGTTTGAAAAAGAGCCGGATTTGCAGGGTTCCGGTGCGGCTATTTTTGTTTTGGGCTACCGTATCGGCATGCTTTTTTCAGGCGCCGGAGCCTTATTTATGGCCGCCGTTATGAGTTGGAACAGCGTTTATTTTGTGATGTCGCTTGGAACATTGGTTGGTATTTTCACAATGATTTGTGTTAAAGAACCGGCTAAAATAGAAACAAAGGAAAAACAGAAACAAGAGTTTTCGGAGTTCTTAAAACAGCATGTTCTTCAGCCATTTAAGGATTTTATGAATCATAAAAACTGGAAATGGATTTTGCTTTTGATTTTTATTTATCGATTATCAGATGCTTATATTTCTCCGATGGCCTATCCGTTTTATGATGATATGGGTTTTTCAAGTGTTGAAATTGCGTATATTATTAAAATTTTCGGGCTTGTCGCCACGATTTTGGGCGGTCTTTACGGGGGATTATTCTTAAAAAAACACGGCATATATAAAGGGTTATATGTTTGTGTGTTTACGCAAGGCTTGACAACGGCGTTTTATGCGGTTCAGGCATATGCGGGGCATAATGTGCCGATGCTTATTTTAACAATTTCGATGGAAAACTTTTCCTCGGGTATGGCAACGGCAGCGCTCGTTGCTTATATGTCTTCTTTGTGTAATGTGATGTATACGGCCACACAATACGCGCTGCTGTCATCATTTTTATCACTCGCACGAGATTTCTTTGCCGCAACATCAGGCTTTGTTTTGGAACTCACAAATTGGCCGGTGTTTTTCATTGTTGCCGGCTTAATGTGTCTGCCATCGGCGTTAGTGATTAAAAAAATTAAACAAAGCGAAAATTCTTAAAAAATCAATTGTATTTCATAAAAAAAAAGTGTAAGCTTTCCTTGAAAATAAAATAAGGAATAAGATTGTGTCCGAAGACCAAAATAAAAATGCTTTTCACATCGACTCTCTTCGTCAAAAAGTAAAGAATTCAAAAGAGACGGAGGAAGAAAATTATTTTGATGTTGATAAATTCTATGAAAATAATTTTTCATGGAATGCTATTTCGGAATTGACAGTCAAAGATGAGCAAGAAGAAAAAAGAGTTTTAAAGAAAAGAAAACGCATAAACGGCGGAGAGGATTTTTCGGGACAGATTTTAATCGGCTCAAAGCATGAGGGCGAAAATTTCAAAAATGCGGATTTCTCGGGAGCTGATTTAAGCCAAGCAAATTTTAAGAATGCCAACATGGAGGGCGCGGATTTTTCGAGTGCGAATTTGTCCGGCGCAGATTTGTCGGGTGCAATTTTAAATCAGGCCGTTTTTTCCGGCGCAACGTTAAGGGGGACGAATTTTACCGGCGCCAAAATGAATGGCGTGACGTTAAAGGATGCTGATATTGAAGATGCCATTTTGCTTGATGTGGAAATGGATGAAATTGCCTTGCAGGAATTGCAGGATTTGGTGGAGTTCTTGGCAACTTACTATCCGCACAAACTCAATTTACGGCGCATCAATTTAACGCTTTTGGATTTATCTAAAATTGATATGACACAGCTTGATTTACGCGGGGTGGATTTTACGGGTTGTTGTTTTACCGGTGTGAATATTTATGAGCTTGATTTAAGCGAATGTATTATTTCGCAGGCTCAGATTGAACAAGCTTTAGGACGCCCCGTGACACCGAAAGAATTAAAAGAAATTTTAGCCCCGAAAAAGAAAAAGAAAAAAATGAGGGGTATCGATTTAACGGAGTTTTTCTTCGCGGTCGGTCCGGCTGCCGTGTGGGATACGACAAAGCATCCGGGCGTACGCATTGAAGACATTATGCGAGCAGGCAAAAAACTTTATAATATGTTTTTGAAACGTCAGGACAGTGATGAAGAAATCTTAGGAAAGTTTCACAACAGAGGTTTGAAAACCGATGAAGAAAAATTAAAAGAACACAATGAGCGTATGAGAAAACAGCTCGAAGAAAAAAAATATGAATTAAGAAAAGAAAAAGACATTGAAGAATATAAGAAAAATTTGAGAAACAGCCAAATTAAAGCTGATCAGAAAATTAAAAAAGATAAGCTTCAAGACGAAATCGTTAAAAGAAAAATACAAGAAAAAATGGTTGAAACTTCATACAGAATGGGGCGCGGGCCGAGGGGAAGATAACAAATGGAAGAAACGTTATTTTCAAGCCAAGTCAAAAGGCCGCTGGCTGACCGTTTGCGCCCGACGAAATTAAGTGAAGTTGTGGGGCAAGATCAGCTCACGGGTGACGGTGCGCCCTTAAAAAGAATGCTTGAAACGGGCAAGGTGTCATCATTTATTTTGTGGGGTCCGCCGGGATGCGGAAAAACAACAATTGCAAGGTTGATGGCAGAACAGACCAACCTTTATTTTGAACAAATTTCAGCTGTTTTTTCGGGTGTGGCAGACTTAAAACGTGTTTTTCAATATGCCTCGGAACGCCGTGCAAACCAAGGCAAAGGAACGCTTTTGTTTGTTGATGAAATTCACCGTTTTAACAAATCGCAACAAGACGGGTTTTTGCCCTATGTGGAAGACGGAACGGTGATTTTGGTGGGTGCGACAACGGAAAATCCGTCTTTTGAATTAAATGCTGCTTTGCTTTCACGCTGTCAGGTTTTTGTGTTAAACCGTTTAAATGCTGACGATTTTGAAGTTTTGCTTAAAAGGGCAGAAAAAGAAGAAGCCAAAAAGCTTCCGATTGATGAGGAGGCGCGAACTTTCTTAAAAGAAATTGCGGACGGTGACGGGCGTTACATTTTAAATTTGGCCGAAAGTGTTTGGGCGTATGCAAAAAAAGGGGAGGTTTTTGATAAAGATGCCGTGATGAACATTGTGCGTTCGCGTGCACCGGTATATGACAAAGGGCGTGACGGGCACTACAATTTAATTTCGGCCGTACATAAATCGCTTCGAGGCTCTGATGTGGATGCTGCGCTTTATTGGGTGGCAAGGATGCTTTCTTCAGGTGAAGATCCGCGCTATGTTTTAAGACGTCTGGTCCGTTTTGCCATTGAAGATGTGTCACTTGCTGATCCGAATGCGGTTGTAGAGGCAATAGCATGCACCGAAACCTATGAAAGATTAGGCTCGCCCGAAGGCGATTTGGCCGTGATGCAGCTGGCTGCTTATTTAGCAACGGCACCGAAATCGGCCGCTGTTTATAAGGCAATGAACAATGCCTATGGATTGGCGCGTCAGACAGGCTCTTTAATGCCGCCGAAACATATTTTAAATGCACCGACAAAGCTGATGAAAAACTTAGGTTATCATGAAGGTTACATTTATGATCAAGACTTGGAAGACGGTTTTTCGGGGCAGAATTATTTTCCGGACGGGATGAAACGGGTGAAGCTTTATGAGCCGGTGGAGCGCGGTTTTGAACGTGAAATTAAGAAGCGTATTGAATATTTTGATAATTTGAGAAATCAAAAACAGGAAAAATTAAAAGCAAAGAAGAAATAAGATGGCAGGGGTTTCGATTGTAAAGGTCAAAGAAAGTGATGACGGTATTCGCTTAAACCGTTGGTTTTTGAAAGAATATCCCTCACTTTCTCTCTCAAGGCTGCAAAAATTGCTTCGAACAAAACAAATTAAAGTTGACGGAAAACGTGCTGAAACATCAACGAGGCTGGAAGCCGGTCAGGAAATAAGATTACCGCCGCTTGATAATGAGAAAGCACCTCTTAAAAATGATTTTGTTTCAAAAACAGATGAAAAATTCATCAAAGACATGGTTATCTATAAAGATGAAAACATTATTGTCTTAAACAAGCCTTCGGGGCTTGCCGTGCAAGGGGGAACAAATCAGGATAAACACATTGACGGTTTGCTTGATGCGTTAAAATTCGGGCTTGAAGAACGGCCGAGATTAACGCACCGCATAGACAAAGAAACATCCGGCTTGCTTATTTTAGCGCGAAACAGAAAATATGCGCTTATTTTAACAAAGGCGTTTAAAGAGCACGGCATTAAAAAAACGTATTTGGCACTTTGTGAGGGAACACCAAAGGCCCCAAAGGGGGAAATTAAAGCAAGTTTGGAAAAAATCGGTGAAAAAATGGTGGTCACAGAGGACGGACAAAAAGCTGTGACTGAATATGAAGTGCTTGATTCGGCAGGAAAGTTTTGCTTAATAAAAGCTTCGCCATTAACGGGAAGAACGCACCAAATAAGAGTGCATTTAGCTTTATTGGGCGCACCGATTGCAGGTGATCGAAAATATGGAAGCAGAAATAAATCAGAGGCATTAAGTTCAAAATTGCATTTACACGCATATGAAATTGATTTATCTGAAGTAATGAGCAAAAAATGTGTTGTTAAAGCGCCGATCCCGGACTATTTTAAAAAGGATATCAATTTTTTCGGGTTCAATTTTAAGGAGAAATAAAAAAGATGTTTAAAGCGATTAAATGGATTTTCGGTATTTTATCATTTTTAATTGTGGCGGCAGTCATCGGTTTGGTGATTTTTATCAATCAATTTGATTTAAATGAATATAAACCTCAAATTGAAAAAATTGTTTTTGAGCAAACAGGAAGAACGCTTAAATTAAACGGAGATATCGGGCTTAAAATTTCGCTTGTGCCGACGGTTGCCGTTAAGGATGTGAGCTTGTCAAACGCTGATTGGGTAAGCGACAAACCGATGGTCAAAATTAAAGAAGCTGATGTAACATTCGGAATTTTGCCGTTATTAAAGAAAAAAATTGAAATTGAAGAAATCAATATTATTGAACCCCAAATTAATTTGGCAATGAATAAAGACGGCATCGGAAACTGGGTTTTTACAAAACCGGCAGAAGATGAAAGTGACACTCAAAAAGAAAATCAAGCAAAAGATAAAGAAACAATTGATGGCTCAGCAGCGCCGCTTTTGGCAGGATTTGTTGCAAAATCTCTATATATTGAAAACGGCATTTTAAATTACGAAGATTTGAAAACAAAATCAAAGACGAATTTGGAAATCAAAAGCTTAATGCTTGCCGCTAAAGATATCAATTCGGAAATTGATTTAAAATATGATGTTGTGTTCAACGGAGAAGACATAAACGGTGTGATTTATGCCGATTCGCTAACGGCACTTTTAAACAATAAACCTTACAACGTAACGTTAAGTACAAAAGCATATAAGGCAAACTTAAAAGCCAAGGCACTTTTAGATGATTTGATGGGAGATTTGAGTTTTGATGCAAACGTGAACGCATCTTCTCCGAACGGGAATTTCGGATTGCCTGCCGTTGAGCTGACAACAAATGTTAAAGGCAACTTAAGAGAAATTAACGCCAAAGTATCAAAACTTGATTTGGGCGGTAATGCTATTAAAGGAAATGTTAAAGCTAATATTAGCGGGACAAAACCGGTGATTAATGCCGATGTGTCAAGTGATTTGTTTGACCTGACAAAGTTAACTCCTCAAAAGAAATCGGCAGCAATTTCAATGATACCGACAGCACATGCCGCTTCTTATGTGCCTGATGAAAAACTTGATTTGTCTTTCTTAAAAACATTTGATGCCAATGTGAAAGTTGATGTGAAAAAATTGCTGATTAATGAAGATATCGGTATGGATAACGTCAAAGGAACAATTGATGTCAAAAACGGTGTTTTAAACATCAATCCGCTCAGCATGGTGGCAGGAGATGGAAATGTAAGCGGAAATATGTCAATTTCAAGCACAGGTAATGTTTTGAACTTAAATTTAGACGGTAAAAATGTTGTTTTACAAAAGTTTATGAGAAATTTAAACCCGGCTAATGACAGCACGTTCGGTTTTAAGAGCGGCGGAAAAACAGATCTGCACATTGCCTTGAAATCAAACGGCGGGACATATCAGAAATTGGTTGAAAACTTAAACGGGCAAGTGTTGTTTGTTGTGGGCGATTCGCAGCTTCAGGCCGGCGCTTTGAAATATTTGAAAGGAAACTTTTTAACACAACTTTTATCTGCGCTGAAATTGGAAGCCAAAGATCCGAAAATGTCTATGAAATGTGCTGTTTTAAGAGCAGATTTCAAAGACGGAAAAGCCTTGCTCCCGAAAGGTATTGTGTTTGATTCTAAAAAGATAATGGTTGTCGGAGATGGTAATGTCAACCTTCAAAATGATAAAATTGATATTGCAATCAGGCCTTTCAACGGAAGTTTGACGGATACAAACATCGCACAAGCGATTTCATCACTGGTTAAAGTTGGAGGAACCGTTCAAAATCCGGGTATTGCCATTGATACGGCCTCGGTTGTCAAAAATGTGGTCGGTGTGGCAATGACGGGGCCGGCATTTATTGGTTCTCAGCTCCTTCTTGATGCGGATCCGGCGCCTTGTTATACAGCCCTCAAAGGGACGGTATATTCCAATATGTTTGAAGCACCGAAAGGTGTGAAGGCCGGCGCGCAAAACGTTTACCAAGGAACTTCCGATTTGGTCAGTGACGGCATTAATTTGCTTACCGGAACAGCCGGCAGTGCTGTTGAAGGCAGCGCTGATTTGGTTGGCGCAACAGCTAAAGGTGTGTTCAATTTGCTTTCGGGAAAATCCGATAAGAAAAAGAAAGAATAATGCGCGAGGTATATCTTAAAATTTCAGGACGTGTTCAAGGTGTCGGTTTCAGACGTTGGGCTGAAAGAACGGCAAAATCCATTAACGGCATTTCAGGCTGGGTCAGAAATGCGGAAGACGGAACGGTTGAAATTTTGATGCGAGGCGAAGAAAAAAACGTTGAACAAATGGTGCTTGCCTGCCATAAAGGACCGATTTTTGCACGCGTTGATCAAGTTTCTTTTTTGCCCGGTGTTAGGAATTATTTTTTACCGCAAATTGTTGACGGTGTTTTTGAACGCATTTAAGGACTGTTTTTTAAGCCTAAAGTTTATCTTCTCGTAACACTTTTTTAATAGATTTTGCATTAAAAAAATGGTATGATAACTCCATATAACAAATTATGGTGGGATGACTTATGCGATTAAAGCATTGGAAGTATATTTTTCTTTGTTTTTCATGCTTTTGGACTTTAAATGCGAAAGCGTATATGTCTTCTTTGGCACCAATCAGTTTTGATCAGCTTTATGCCATGGCTGCGCAAGGCAATGTTTCAGGTTTGAACAATGCCAGATCGCGCGGTTTAAATATTGATTCGCTTAACATGAACGGTGATACAGGACTGTGTGTTGCCGCCAAAAGCCACAATAAAAAGGCGTATAGAGCGTTTTTGCAAGCAGGCGCAAACCCGTCGCACAGTTGTACGTGGAACATCAGAGGATATCAGGAGTTTATGACAAGCCAGACCAGGGCCGTGTTTGGTGTGCCGGGAATAACTTCCGGTGTGGCAACAGGCATGAGTTTAGGCACGACAACTTTAATCGGTGTGGGTGCTGTTGCGACCGGTGTTGGCGTGGCTGCCGCTGCCGGAGGCGGTGGCGGAGGCGGCGGAGGAGGCGGCTCTGATAAAAATAAATGTCCGAAAGGTTCCGGACACTGGGGCGGTGAAGGCGATAAAAAATGTTATAAAACGCTTGATTGCCAAAACGGAAGCAAACAATTTAAAGACAGTTGTGAGTGTTCTGAGGAATGGGTCGGACAATTATGTAATTCGCCGAAAGTTTGCGGAGAAGAAGCAAAATATACATCAAAAGGAAGCTGTGAAAAAGGGTATGTTTCAACATATGAACCATGCGAATATAAAGGTGTCGAATATTATAATTGCGATATGTGTGACGAAGGATATGGCAATTTTGGTGGCGATGGGTGTTACGAAAAACTGTCATGTAAAAACGGAAGCGAACAACTAAAAGATCATTGCACATGTTCCAGTGAGTGGGTCGGAACATTATGTGATTCGCCTAAAAAGTGTGGTAAACAGGGCGGATACACATCAAAATGGGAATGCGAACCGGGGTATGCTTCATCAGTTGCTGCGTGTGAGTATGAGAATGTTTTGTATTACAAATGCGATACGTGTGATAAAGCAAACGACTATGACTATTACGGAACGGATACGTGTCATAAAAAGAAAGGCTGTGAAAACGGTCAGCAACTTGGCGATGAATGTGTGTGTGATAATGGCTGGACAGGAGAGTTATGTACTGAAACGGTTGTTTGTCCGGAGAATTATCAGGATACACCGTGTGGTGAAGGATATCATGAAACAAATGAATGCCAATCCGGCAACACGAAATATGTTCAATGTGAGGCAAATGATTGTTCGGGTTATGAAGAATCATGCACAACCGGATATCATGTTGTTTCCGGTGACACATGTGTTTCGGCAGGAACGGAATATGTAAAATGTGAAGCAAATATTTGTGAAGGCTACATAGCAAATTGTCCGATCGGATATATTGAAACTGAAAGTTGTGACACCCCAACGCAGCATATGGTTAAATGTGGTGATTGCGCAGATGGCTACGGCCATTGGGGCGGATCAGGCGATTCCACATGTTATAAAACACTTGATTGTCAAAACGAAAGTGTGCAATTTAAAGACACCTGTCAGTGTTCTGATGAGTGGGTCGGGACACAGTGTGATTCACCGAAAGTTTGCGGAGAAGGATATTCAAAGCAAACAGTATGCGAAGAGGGATATACATCTTCAAATCCGGAAAAACCGTCATGTGAGTATCAAGAAACGACATATTACAATTGTGATGCTTGTGATGAGGCGCATGACTATTATAACTATGGAACAGAGCAATGTTATCTGACACTTGGTTGTGTGCACGGTCAGCAAGTTGGCGGTGCATGTGTCTGCGAACAAGGTGGTTGGACAGGAAAATTGTGTGATACACCGGTGAACTGTGGTGAAGATTACGGACAAACCTCATGTAATACAGGATACCATGAAACGGATCAATGTTGGTCGGGTGGCACAAAATATGTGAAATGTGAAGAAAATACGTGCAACGGTTATCAGGCGTCATGTGGTGACGGATATCACGAAGTTGAAGGTGCGTCATGTGCTAAAGGTGAAGAGATATACATAAAGTGCGAAGCAAATACTTGTGAGGGCTTTTCTTTAACAGCATGTCCGACGGGATATATAGAAACAGCAAATTGTGATGTGCCGGGGAAAACTCTTGTGCAGTGTAATGCATGCGATACGGCAAATGACTATGATTATTATGAGACGGATACATGTCATAAGGCATTAACCTGTGAACACGGTGGAAGACAAATTGGTGAAAGATGTGAAGGCTGTGACAATGGTTGGAGCGGCGCATCTTGTGACGTGCCTCAAAGTTGCGGTGGATATGAGACGGCATGCCCGAGCGGATATACGGAAGTGCCGGGAGATACCTGCGTGTATCAAGACACAACATATGTAAAATGTATGGAAGAAAATTGCGACGAATATGCCAGTAAGGAATGTATTGCACCATATGCGCCAAGCAGTACAGAGTTCTGTTATGTGGGAGATAAGGTATATTATTTCTGCACGGAATGTGTGCCGGGATACGACAAATGGGGCGGTGAAGATGATTATCATTGCTATAAAACGCTTAATTGTGTTCATGGTTCTCAAAACAAAAATGAGTGCGTTTGTGAAGACGGATGGAAAGGAACGTTATGCGATACACCGGATACTTGTGCGGCGGGATATACGTCAGCAGGAGGATGTCCTGAAGGGTATGCCTCATCTTATAAACCATGCCCGCGCGGCGGAGTAGATTATTACAAATGCGATAAATGTGCGGATAATTATCACAAAGATGCCGGTGATAATGCCTGCTATAAAGACAAAGAATGTGTGAACGGAGAGCAATTAAAAGACAGTTGTGTATGTTATGATGGTTGGGAAGGTGACTTGTGTGAGCAGGAAATTGATTGTGGAGCGGATTATTCAGATCTATCATGTTGGGAGCAATATGGCGAAAATGCAAAATTTTACATTGAAACGGAATGTCAATCGGGATACTCCACAAAATATAAGTGCACATTTAATACGGACGTTTGTGAACACGGAACCGTTCAAGGAACAGCTTGCGAGTGTGAGGGAAATTGGCAGGGAGATTTTTGTAACGAATGCGCAAGCGGTGATGTGGACGGCGAAGTGTGTTATGCCGTGATGGATTGCGGTGAGCACGGGTATCAGGCAAAAGGAGAATGTCATTGCGTATACGGATATACACGCGAAGGAGATGCCTGTGTTGCGATAGACGGATATTATAACGTCAACTCCCCACGAACAAATGCCGAGATAACAACAGATTATGATGGAACGGTTGTTTCAACCATTACAAAAATGGATGGATCAGCTGGTTTAACACTGACAAGTACAACACCGCAAACACCGAGAATTGGAACCAAGACGACACTTTATAACGGTTACTATGAAGTTGCCTCCGAGGAAGATCAAGACAGTAAACATAAATGGGTCGTTAATGTGACAAACGGCTCGGGCGTGGTCAATGAGCTAAATAACGGATGGGTCTCTTTGCTTTATGTGAAGGGGATATACGGTTATCAGCCGTCAGGAACATATGCTTCCGAGGTTAATGTAACTTTAAATAGTCAGGAAGCGAATGCTTCAGACAAATATGGTGTTTATTCTAATTCAAGAGTTGATACCATTGTCTGCGAAAATTGTTCGGAAGATGTTGAATTAGCAAACCAGATCAATGTGTTAAGTGATTTTAACGAAGAAACAACAACTCTCGGAAATCTTTATGGTATTTACGCTAAAACTAACGTGACAAACGCTGAACAAAGCGAAATAAATGTTGAAAGCAAGTTTTCGCATAAAGATAAAGAAAATGAAATTAAAAGAGATGTTTACGGCATTTATGTTGAGCCGAATTTATATAGTATCAAGCCTAAGATACAAAACGACGGTTTCATCAGTGTTGTTAAAAATGACAACAGTGAAGAATTTGGCCATGCCTATGGAATTTATGCGATGTCGGGTGGCAGAAAAAATATTATCAACACCGGAGACATTAACTCTTCATATTATGGTATTTATACGCAAAACGCAGATATTAACAACAAGGAAGCAGGTAATATTCTGATTAAGGGAGACGGCGAGAGCGGATTTGGTGTGTATGCAACAGATAACAGCATTTTTGAAAATAACGGAACTATTCGAAACAATAACATCAGAGAAAATCAATACGGTGTCTATCTGAATAATTCAAAATTAACAAATAATCAAATTATTTTCGGAAGCGTGTGGGCAGAAAATAATTCTAACATAACAACCGCTTCTTTCAGCGCCATTTATGGACAAGTTGTGCTCGGTAAAAGCGGTGATTATGAAGATAAAACAGAATTTGTGAATACGGGAACAATTAACAGTATACAGGATTCTAATATAGAAACAATTATTGCTGCACAAGATTCTAATAGCGAGACAAATAATAGCACACAGAATTCCGCTACCATCAAAGAAATTAAAGGAATTAAAGTTTACGGACAAAGCAGCTTTGTTAATAACGGGAATATTTCTGCAGGCAGGATAGAAGTTTATGACAGCGCATCGGCAGTTAATAAAAAGAGAAAAACAGGTGTGCCGATGTATGCCGAAGATGATATTCCGGATCCGGAACCCGAACCAGAACCGGAACCCGGACCGGAAGATCCGGATCCTACCTTAAATGAGCCCGGTGATCAAGGAGGGGATTCGGGTGAAGAAGAGCCTCAAGAAAAGGAAAGGCCAAGACCGGCGATAAGAAACGAGGGTTATATTAATGTATCAGCGGTACAAACGATACCTTTGGAAGAACGCATTGGTATGTGCGCCATCGGAAGGGGTATTTCGGCCGTGAATGCAAGCTCCGGAAGAATACAAACAATTGTAGGCAATGAATCGGCAACAGTTGGTATGATGGTTAAAAACAAAGCCAAAGCGACCAATATGTACGAAATTTTGAATATGACGCAATATGGTATGTATGCTGAAAATGAATCAACAATCACGAACTACGGAAAAATTACGGGAAGCTTTTATCAGGGTGATGAAGGCAACGTGTATGCAACCGGAATATATTTAAAAAATA
>Ga0310690_10008074_pt1 | contig 13423 bp, 10 predicted proteins | sample AusTroGonzalo_MG_2_FD_207661 | JGI IMG/M metagenome (GOLD analysis project Ga0310690, IMG submission 207661) | Bovine rumen microbial communities from tropical cattle in Woodstock, Queensland, Australia - Gonzalo_04 (v2) (version 2) | ecosystem: Host-associated > Mammals > Digestive system >... | reverse complement strand
CAAGACCATGAAGGAGACCTACAAGAAGCTCTACAAGAAGGAACCCGCCATCATGGCCATCCACGCCGGCCTCGAGTGCGGCCTCCTCGGCGGCAAGTACCCCGACATGGAGATGATCTCCTTCGGCCCCACCATCCAGAGCCCCCACAGCCCCGACGAGCGCGTCAACATCGACAGCTGCGGCAAGTTCTACGAGTTCCTCGTCGCCACCCTCAAGGCCATCCCCGTCAAGTAATTCCCGTGCATTTCGGCGGCGTTGACTCCACAAGGTCGTCGACCTTCGGTTTTCGCCGCCGCATAACCCAAATAGAAACAGAAAATGATAGCAAAAGAACTTCTCAACCCCCGCAGCATCGTCATCTGCGGCGCTTCGAGCGACATCCATAAACCCGGCGGCAAAGCCCTCAAGAACCTCCTCGAAAGCCCCTTCAAGGGCCAGGTCTACGCCGTCAACCCCAAAGAGACCGAGGTGCAGGGCATCAAGTGCTACGCCAAAGTCGACGACCTCCCCCAGGTCGACTGCGCCATCCTCTGCATCGCCGCCAAGTTCTGCGCCCAGACCGTCGACGTCCTCACCCAACAGAAGGGCACCAAGGGCTTCATCATCGTCAGCGCCGGCTTCTCCGAGGAGAATGCCGAGGGCGCAGCCATCGAGCGCCACATCGTCGACGCCATCAACGCCGTCGGAGGCTCCCTCATCGGCCCCAACTGCACCGGCTTCCTCAACACCAACTACGCCGGCTGCTTCGACACCCCCATCCCCCCGCTCGACCCCAAGGGCGTCGACTTCATCACCGGCTCCGGCGCCACCGCCGTCTTCATCAAGGAGTACGGCATGAGCAACGGCCTTAAGTTCAACAGCGTCTGGGCCGTCGGCAACAGCGCCCAGCTCGGCATCGAGGATGTCCTCGAACACCTCGACGAGACCTTCAACCCCGCGACTTCCTCGCACGTCATCATGCTCTATATGGAAAAGATCGGCGACCCGCAGCGCCTCCTCAAGCACTCCCGCAGCCTCATCAACAAAGGCTGCCACATCGCCGCCATCAAGAGCGGCGGCTCCGCCGCCGGCTCCCGCGCCGCCTCTTCCCACACCGGCGCCCTCGCCACCAACGACGCCGCCGTCGACGCTCTCTTCCGCAAGGCCGGCATCGTCCGCTGCCAGAACCGCCAGGAGCTCACCACCGTCTGCGGCGTCTTCATGTACCCCGAACTCAAAGGCAACCGCTGCGCCGTCATCACCCACGCCGGCGGCCCCGCCGTCATGCTCACCGACGTGCTCTCCAACGGCGGCATCGATGTGCCTTCCCTCAAGGAACACCCCGCCAGCCCCGCACTGCTCGAGAAGCTCTTCGGCGGCTCCTCCGTGGGCAACCCCATCGACTTCCTCGCCACAGGCACCGCCGAACAGCTCGGCTACATCATCGACACCGTCGAGAACGAGTACACCGACATCGACTTCTCCGTCGTCATCTTCGGCTCGCCGGGATTGTTCAGCAACAAGGAGGTCTACGACCTGCTCGACGCCAAGATGCGCACCTGCAAGAAGCCCATCTTCCCCGTGCTCCCTTCCATTATTAATGTGAAAGAGGAAATCGAGGACTTCATCGCCAAGGGCAACATCAACTTCCCCGAGGAGTGCGTCCTCGGCAATGCCCTCGTGAAGGTCTACAACACCCCAAAGCCGCAGCCTGAGAAGGTCGAACAGCCCGCCATCGACGTGGCCCGCATCCGCGCCACCGTCGAACGCTGCAAGGACGGCTATATGGAGATATCCGACTACAACGAGCTGCTTGACGCCGCCGGCATCAGCCGCAAGAAGAGCGTGGAAGTCAGCAAGAAAGAGGACGCCCTGGCCTTTGCCAAGGAAGTGGGATGCTCCAAGGATGTGCCCCTCGTGATGAAGGTCGTCGGCCCGCTGCACAAGAGCGACGTGGGCGGCGTGACCCTCGGCGTGAAGGACCTCGACACGGTCGCCAAGGAGTTCGACCGCCTCATTGTCATTCCCGAAACCTACGCTGTGGAGATGTACCCCATGCTTGACGGTACAGATGTCTACATCGGCGCCATCCGCGACCCCAAATTCGGCCACCAGATCTTCTTCGGCCTCGGCGGCATCTTCATCGAGGTCCTTAAGGACGTCCAGTCCGCACTGGCACCCATCACCAAGGACGAAGCCAAGGAGATGCTCACCAAACTCAAGGGCTACAAGATCCTCGAAGGTGTCCGCGGACAGGAAGGCGTCAACATCGACCTCTACGCCGAGCAGGTGGCTCGCGTCAGCGCCCTCGTCCAGGCCGCTCCCGAAATTGCCGAGATGGACCTCAACCCCCTCCTCGGCAACCCCCGCTACGTCACCGCCGTCGACGCCCGCATCCGCCTGGAGAAATAATTAACAGTCCCCCCCAAAAAAAAGATGAAAAAGAAAACCCACCTCCTCCCGTCTGTTGCGATATTATCGCAACTCCTCCTCTTCCTCCTCTTCGCCCCCTCCGCCTCCGCCCAGGTGGCCCTCCATGCCGGCTACTCCCCCGAACAATGGGCAACGCCCGAAACCGCCATCAACTTCCACAGCTACAACGCAGGTGTCGACTTCCGCGTCCCCATCGTCGGCGGACTCGGAGTCCTCGTCGGCGTCCAGGGCCGCTGGAGCACCGAGAGCGACAGCAAGCGCTTCGAGGTCGACACCAACCACCGGACCAACATCGTCGCCGCAGAAATCCCCCTGCTGCTCAACTACAACTTCCGCATCACCGACGACTTCCGCATCACTCCCTTCGCCGGCGCCAAGTTCTCCTACTACATCAAAGGCCGTACTCGCGACGCCAACGGACACCCCATCAACGAGTGGTTCGACGAGGAAAACGAAGCACGCCGAATGAACCGCCTCAACATCAGCTCCACCTTCGGCCTCGCACTCAGCTATAGCCACTTCCACCTCTTCGGCGGCTACAACATCGGCCTCTCCGACATGGACAACGTCGAGAGCACCCTCACCCTCGTCGGCGGCCCCTTCCTCGGCCTCGCCGTGGGATTCTGAGATTAATTGAAAATTGAAAGTTGAAAATTGAAAATTGCCCCCTAGTGCTACTAGTGCTACTAGTGCCACTAGTTTCTCTCCCCGCCTCGGCCCAGACTGACTCCCTCACACAGAAGGGCCTCAACGCCGAGCGCCTCGGCCTTACGGAACTGGCCGAGGGCTACTACCGCAAAGCCCTCGACCAGCCCCTTGCCGCCCTCCGGCTGGGCATCCTCTTAGAACAGAAAGAATACTACGAAGAGGCCACGGCCCTCCTCGTGCGCGGCAGCGACGCCGAGAGCCAGGCACACGCGGCCCAATGCCTCGTGCAGCGGAACATGCTCGACAGTGCCTCCCATTGCGCCCAACGCGCCATCGAGGGCGACACGGCATCGGCACTCGCCATGACCGTGATGGCCTACGTCGAGTCGCACCGCGACCACAACATCAACGCCATCGCGTGGGCCAACCGCGCCCTGAAAGCCGACCCGGAATATGCACGCGGGCATAACATGATGGGGTATGTGCAGTACCGCAAAGGCAACGAGGCCGAGGCCATGAAGAGATTCAGGCGCGCCATCCGCATGGACAGCACGCTGGCCGAGGCATACTACAACCTCGGGACCATGTACTGCAACCGCAACAACCCCATCTCCGCCATCAAGCTGCTCAAGGAGGGTATCGGACGCAATCCTCGCAACATCCGCCTCTACACAGCACTCGCCCGCGCCTACCGCCTCAGCGGCGACGCGCCCAAAGCCTTGGAATGCTACAACAGGATACTGGAATACGACAGCCTGCACACCCCAACAATCAACCGCATAGGGACACTCTATTGCTCGCAGGGGTTCTATGAACGGGCCATCGCCTTCCACAAGCGGGCGCTCAATATCCGTCCCGACGACGCCGCAGCCTACAAATATATAGGCAAAGCCTACATCGACTGGGGCAAGCCCGACAAGGCCATCCAAAGCTTCATCCGGTCGACAACCCTCTGCAACACCGACCCGGAGACCTACATGTACCTGGCAGAACTTTACGGGAAACAGAAAAAGGGCGAAAGAAAACAGCAGGGAGCCTACCGCAAAGCCGCCCGCCTGGGCAACAAGGACGCCCAGGCATGGCTGGTGAAAAAGGGCCTGACCTGGTGAAGCACTTTTTGCATTTTCTCTTTTACTTTAGAAAAAAAGTGTATCTTTGCAGTCGCAGACGACCAAAGATAATATATTATATATAATTAAGTATCATAAAGAAATAAGAAAAAAGAGACGATATGGAGAACTTAGTAATTGTTGAGTCACCTTCGAAAGCCAAGACTATTGAGAAGTTTTTGGGCGAGGGATACACGGTGCTGTCGAGCCAAGGCCACATCCGTGACCTCGCAAAGAAGGAGATGAGCATCGATATCGAGAACGGTTATGAGCCGCAGTACCAGATTGCCGAAGAAAAACACAAGCTGGTAACAGATCTGAAGAAAGCCGCCAAGGAAGCCGAACAGGTGTGGCTGGCAAGCGATGAAGACCGCGAGGGAGAGGCAATAGCATGGCATCTGCAGGAAACACTGAAACTGGATCCCGCCAAGACGCAGAGGATTGTCTTCAACGAGATTACGAAAAAGGCCATCCTGAACGCCATCGAGAACCCCCGCGGGATAGACATGCACCTGGTAGACGCCCAGCAGGCACGGAGGGTGCTGGACCGCATTGTGGGCTATGAAATCAGCCCCATTCTGTGGAGCAAAATCAAGCCCGCCCTGAGTGCCGGACGCGTGCAGAGCGTGGCGGTGCGCCTCATCGTGGAACGCGAGGAGGAAATCAAGGATTTCGTGAGCCAGAGCTATTACCGCGTGACCGCCCAGTTCCATCCCGTGGGCGCCAAGACCCAGGTGCTGGCCGAACTGAACAAGCGCTTCGACAGCAAGGACGCCGCAAAGGCATTCCTCGAAAGCCTGGCAGGCTGCGGATTCAAGGTGCTGACAATCGACACGAAACCCGCCAAACGGAGCCCGGCACCACCCTTCACCACCTCGACACTGCAGCAGGAAGCCAGCCGGAAACTCGGCTACAGCGTGGCACGGACAATGCAGATAGCACAGCAGCTGTATGAGAGCGGATATATCACCTATATGCGTACCGACAGCGTGAACCTGAGCGACTTGGCCCTGGCCATGTCCAAGGAGGAAATCACCAAACTGTATGGCGAGAGTTATGTGAAAACACGCCGATACCAGACAAAGACCAAAGGTGCCCAGGAAGCACACGAGGCCATCCGCCCGACCTACATGGACAAGCACACCGCTGGCTCCGACGCGTCCCAGCGGAGACTCTACGAACTGATATGGAAACGTGCCCTGGCATCGCAGATGGCTGACGCCGAACTGGAACGCACGGAAGTGAAAATCGGCCAGGTGTCGCCCGTAGACGGGAAAATCATGGGCGGAGATACACCGCAGTTCACCTGCAACGGCGAGGTGGTACGCTTCGAGGGGTTCCTGAAAGTGTATGTGGAAGGCACCGACGACGGCGAGGGCGAGAACACCGGCGCCAACACCGGCGGACTCCCGAAAATGGTGGAGGGCATGCAGCTGACGCTCGACCAGGCCGAGGCCGCAGAACACCACACCCAGCACCCGCCGCGCTACACCGAGGCAAGCCTCGTCAAAAAACTCGAAGACCTCGGCATCGGCCGCCCGTCGACCTACGCACCCACCATCAGCACCATCCTCAAGCGTGAATACGTCATCAAGGAGGACCGCGAGGGCGTGATCACCGAAAACCAGGCCCTGGTACTCAAAGACGGCCACATCGAAAGCGTGACACGCCAGGAACGGACAGGGTCCGAGAAAAGCAAACTCTTCCCGACCGACATCGGCAGCGTGGTGAACAAGTTCCTCATGGAGCATTTCACCGACATCATCGACTACAACTTCACCGCGACGGTGGAAAAGGACTTCGACGACATCGCCGCCGGCAAAAAAGAATGGCGCAAGGTCATCGACAAGTTCTACGTCCCCTTCCACAAGAATATCAGCCAGACCCAGCAGAACAGCACGCGGACCAGCGGGACTCGCCTGGTGGGCGTGGAGCCCGGAACCGGCAAGAATGTCTATGCGAAAATCGGCCGCTACGGCACGCTGGTGCAGATCGGGGAGACGAACAGCGACGAGAAACCCCGGTTCGCAAGCATGAAGAAAGGCCAGAGCATCGAGACCATCACCCTCGACGAGGCCCTCTCCCTCTTCACGCTGCCCCGGACCGTGGGCGAGTTCGAGGGTAAAGAAACGGTGGTAAGCATCGGCAAGTTCGGACCCTACGTGCGCCACGACGGACAGTTCTACTCGCTGTCGAAGAATGACGACCCCTACGAAATCGCACTGGAACGCTGCATCGAGATTATCCGGAACAAGAGAAAGGCCGACGAGGAGAAGTCGCGGCTCATGGAAATCTACCCCAAGGATCTGGGAAAATACGAGGGTGAGCCGGTGTTGATGAACTATGGCCGCTTTGGCTTCTATCTGACCTACAACCATGAGAACTACCACCTGTCGAAACACCTCGACCCCGAAAAACTGACCCTCGCCGAGGCCGTGGATATCATCAGGACAACGGCAGAGAAGCAAAAGAAAAACAAGAAGGGTTGAGACTGGCGGTTGTCATAGTAAACTACAACGTCAAGTACTTCCTCGAACAGTGCCTGGAGTCGGTCTACGGATCGGAACGGCTGACCGCGAATGGGGAGGTGCTTGATTTGGAGGTGTGGGTGGTCGACAACGCTTCCGTCGACGGCTCGGTCGAGATGGTGCGCGAACGCTTCCCCGACATACACCTCATCGCCAACACCCAGAATGCCGGCTTCGCCAAGGCCAACAACCAGGCCCTGCGACAAATGCCCCCCAATGCCTCATTCCCCGACGCCGTCCTCCTCCTCAACCCCGATACCGTGGTCGAGCGCGATACGCTTGTGAAGTGCATGGATTTCATGGCCACCCATCCGGACTGCGGCGGCCTGGGGGTGAAGATGATCAACGGCGAAGGACAATACCTCAAAGAAAGCAAGCGCGGTTTCCCGTCGCCGGAGGCTTCCTTCTTCAAAATCAGCGGCCTCATTCGCCTCTTCCCTCACCACAGGCGCATAGCGGCCTACTATATGGGCCACCTGCCCATCGACGAGGTCAACGAAATCGACATCCTCCCCGGCGCCTTCCTCATGGTCCGCCGGGAGGCCCTCCAAAGCGTGGGCCTGCTCGACGAATCCTATTTCATGTATGGCGAGGATATCGACTTCTCGTGGCGCATCCGCCTGGCAGGCTACAGGAACTACTATCTCCCTTCCGCGCGCATCATTCATTATAAAGGGGAAAGCACCAAGCGCGGAAGCATGAACTATGTCTATACTTTCTACAACGCCATGTCCATCTTCGTGCAGCACTATTTCTCCGGCAAGAACGCCCGCCTGTTCAACCTGCTGCTGCACCTCGCCATTTGGGCGCGCGCCACACTCTCGTTCCTCCAGCGGGCCCTCAAAGCCATCTGGCTGCCCATCGCCGACTTCACCGTCGCCTACGCCGGATTCCTCTGCATCGAGCACCTCTGGTCCGCCCAAAAACTCTCAACTCTCACCCCGGACACAAATCTTCAATTCTCAATTTTCAATTCTCAATTTAGCTACTACCCCCCCGAATACATCTACCTAATCATCCCCCTCTACATCCTCTTCCTCATGGCCGCGAGCTGGCTCTACGGCGGATATGTCAAACCCGTGCGGCTACCCCGTATCGTCAAAGGAATGGCCATCGGCTCCGCTTTGCTGCTGGTGTTCTATTCCCTGCTCGACGAAAGCATGCGCTACTCACGCGCCCTGCTGCTGATGGGATGCGGCTGGACACTGGCCTCGACCCTGGGATTGCGGGCATTGCTGAGCCTCTTGAGGGTGCCGGGATTCGACCTGCGGCCACGGCGACCCAGACATTGCCTCGTGGTGGGCAGCCCCGAAGAATGCGACCGCATCAAGAGTCTCTACGCCCAGTCCGGCTACAACCACCAGTTCGCCACCCTCGCCGAGTCAGAACGCATCGCCGACGCCATCCGGGTCCACAAAGCCGACGAGGTGGTCTTCTGCGGCAAAGACATCCCCGTGCAACGCATCATCGACCAGATGACAGCCATCGGTCAGTCAGGCAGCATCAAACGGCAGGTGGAGTTCAAAATAGCCCCCGACAGCAGCTCCTTCGTCATCGGCAGCACCCGCATCCACAGCGCCGAGGACCTCTACACCGAAGAACTCAACACCCTCGCCTCACCCCTCAACAGACGCAACAAGAGACTGTTCGACATCGTGACAGCTTTGCTGCTGCTGCTCGTGTCTCCCATCCTCGTGTGGTTCCAGAAAGAACACGGCCACTATTTCCGCCACTGCCTGCAGGTGCTCGTGGGCCGCAAAAGCTGGGTGGGAGAGGAGGACCGTGCCATCTTCACCCCCGAACAGGCTTTAAGGCATTCGGGCACGAACACGCTGACCCCAGCCAATATCGCCCGCATCCGCCTGCGCTACAGCCGCAACTACCGCCTGACAACCGACCTGTTGATTGTCGCCAAAAACCTGCTGAGAATATGAACCGTATCGCAACTGTCCTCTTCATCCTCCTTCCGGCACTGGCAACCACAGGACACGCCCAGTATATCAATGCATACGTGACGGCAGGCGCCATCACCTCACAGATCGAGGGCGACGAACTGAAAGGGTTCGACCGCTGGTGGTTCACGGGAGGAGTGGGTGCCCTTGCCCGCTTCGGCGAAGAGGGCACCTGGGCATTGGGCGTCGAAGCCGGCTATTCCGGCCGCGGGGTCTACAACAACCTGCACAACTCCAAGAATCTCTACAACATAGACATGGTTCTCCATTATGTCGACATCCCCGTCACCCTTTTCTTCAAGGACCCCATCGGCGGATTGCGTGTCGGTCTGGGTCCCGTCTACAGCCGACTGGTCCAGCAGCCCCACGGCCAAATGGAGTTCCGCCCATCCTATTTCCTCCCCGACACCACCGACATGAGTTTCCTCAAGGACGACCTGTCTTTGGCCGGGGAACTGCGTTTCACCATCTGGAACAACCTGCAGATGAGCGTCCGCTACCAGCACTCCCTCTTCCCCGTCAAGAAAGGATGGACCTTCACCGAAGGCAGCCACACATGGCAGAACGACTGCTACAACCAGTCCGTCTCCTTCCGCCTCCTCTGGCAGTTCGGCGGCCAGGAACGTCCCCCGCGCAACAAACCCCAGGCCCATAAACCGCGCCAGCACAACAAACCCCGCGTCAAAGTCCACCGTCGCCGCCAATGACCACCGCCCTCTTCCCCGGATCCTTCGACCCCTTCACCACGGGACACAAGAACATCGTCGACCGCGCCCTGCGCCTCTTCGACAAGGTGGTCGTCGCCGTCGGCGTCAACAGCGACAAACACTATATGTTCTCCCCCGAGGAACGCATCGCCCGCATCCGGGCCTTCTTCCCCGACGAGGGTAGGGTAGAGGTGGTCTCCTACAGCGACATGACCGTCGACCTCTGCCGCCGCGTGGGTGCCCAATGCATCCTCCGCGGTGTCCGCAACATCCACGACATGGAATACGAACAAACCGTGGCCGCCGTCAACCGCACCCTCGCCCCCGATATCGACACCCTCATCCTCCTCGCCGACACCGCCTATAAAGACATCAGCTCCACCCTCGAGCGCGAGCGCCTCCTCCATACCCCGCTAACCCCTAACCCCTAACCCCTAACCGCTAACCCCTAACCGCTAACCCCTAACCGCTCAACCCATCAACCTCCAAGACAACATAGCCTACCTCAAGGGCGTCGGCCCCACCCGCGCCGAGCACCTCGCCAAAGAACTGGACATCCACACCTGCGGCGACATGCTCATGTATTTCCCCTTCCGCATCGTCGACCGCTCCAAGGTAAGCACCGTCAACGACTTCGACCCCGAAGAACCCTACATTGTCTTCCGCGGCGTAATCCGCGACCTCCACACCATCTCCACCGGCCGTACCTCCCGAATCGAGGCAACCTTCTTCGACGGCACCGGCGAAATGACCCTCACCTGGTTCCAGGGCCTCAAATGGATAAAAGACCGGCTGAAGGCAGGCGTGGTCTACCTCGTCATGGGCAAACCCGCCCTCTACAACGGCACCCTCCAAATGGTACACCCCGACATCGAGGCCGCCAGCATCGACGAAGACCGCGGCAACCACAAGTTCCTCCCCGTCTACCACACCACCGAAAAGGGCAAAGCCATCGGCATCACCACCAAGTTCCTGGCACGCGTGACCGACTCACTCCTCCCGCAACTGCCACGTCCCCTGGCCGAAAACCTCTCCGCAGCCATCCTTGCCAAATACCGTCTCATGGACCGCGACACCGCCCTGCGCGCCATGCACTACCCCGACAGCATGGAGCAATGGCGCCAAGCCCTCTACCGCATGAAGTTCGAGGAACTCTTCTTCCACCAGCTCGACTACCAGTACAGCCGCCTCTCGCGGCGCCTGCATTCCGTGGGACGCGTCTTCGGCACGGTAGGGGAGAAGTTCAATACCTTCTACAGCCAGCACCTCCCATTCCCACTCACCGGGGCACAGAAACGCGTAATCAAGGAGATAAGGGAGGATATGCGTACCGGCCGACAGATGAACCGACTCCTGCAGGGCGACGTGGGCAGCGGCAAGACCCTCGTGGCCCTGATGACCATGCTCATCGCCCTCGACAACGGCTATCAGGCTTGCCTGATGGCTCCCACCGAAATCCTCGCCTCCCAGCACCTCGAAAGCTTCAAAAGAATGCTTGACGGAATGGATGTCCGCGTCGAACTCCTCATCGGCTCTCTCAAGGCATCGGAGAAGAAGAAGGTCAAAGCCCGCCTCGAAAAAGGCGAGATAGACATCCTCATCGGCACCCATGCTCTCATCGAGGACTCAGTGCGCTTCTCTCGCCTCGGCTATGTCGTCATCGACGAGCAGCACCGCTTCGGGGTGGAACAGCGCGCCAAACTATGGCACAAGAGCGAGGTGCCGCCGCATGTGCTGGTGATGACCGCCACGCCCATCCCGCGCACCCTCGCCATGACCCTCTATGCCGACCTCGAATGCTCTGTCATCGACGAACTTCCCCCAGGCCGTCAGCCAATACGCACTTCCTGCGGCACCGATGCCCAGCGCGCCCTCCTCTTCGACTTCATGCGCCGCCAGATTGCCGCCGGACGACAGGTCTACGTTGTCTACCCCCTAATAAAAGAAAGTGAGAAGATGGATCTCAAGGACCTCATGGACGGCTACGAGAGCATCTCGCGCAGTTTCCCCCAGCCGCAATACCAGCTCAGTATCGTCCACGGCCAGATGACCGCCGAGGCCAAAGCCTACGAGATGGACCGCTTCAAACGCGGCGAGACGCACATCATGGTCTCCACCACAGTCATCGAGGTGGGGGTCGATGTACCCAACGCCACCGTCATGGTTATCGAGAATGCCGACCGCTTCGGCCTCAGCCAGCTGCACCAGCTCCGCGGCCGCGTCGGCCGCGGGGGCGGTCAGTCCTACTGCATCCTCATGACCAAGGACAACCTCTCCGCCAACAGCCGAAAACGCATAGAGACCATGTGCGCCACCACCGACGGCTTCGCCATCGCCGAGGCCGACCTTACCCTCCGCGGACCCGGCGACATGATGGGCATCCAGCAGAGCGGCATCCTCAACCTCCAACTCGCCGACCTCGTCGACGACGAGCCTCTCGTCCGCGCAACACGCGACGAAATCCACGACATCCTCCAGGCCGACCCCGACCTCGTTCAGCCACAGAATTACTACCTCAACCGCCATATCCACCAATCTTCCAACCCCTCACAATGGAGCAAAATCAGCTAACCCTCAAAGCTCTTCCCGGCGACTCTCTCTCGTCGGGCCAACTCAAACTCTATGCCTTCTCCTTCAATGAAGAACCGGTAGGATGCATTGAACTCTACGACTACGACCCCGTCAACCGCCGAGCCGCCGTCGGCATCGTCGTCTCCAACGAATACCGCCACCGGGGCTACGGCTATGCCATGCTCCAACACCTCACCGCCTTCTGCAAGGCCAACACTTCCCTCCATCAGCTCTACGCCGACATCGCCGCCGTCAACGAAACTTCCATCCATATTTTCCAAAAAGCAGGATACTCATGCTGTGCCACCATGCACGACTGGGTAATCCGGGCCGACCGCTTCGTCGACACCCTCCGCTACCAACTCATTCTGGAAAGATGAAGAAATACCTCCTGATAACCCTCGCGATTCTTGCCCTCCTCGCCCTCAGCGCCGGACTGTGGATTTCACGCGCCCAGGTCTCCCTCGACGGCGACAAGGCCGACCGTCGCATCTATCTCCCCACGGGGAGCAGTTATGACGACCTCTGCGACTCGCTGAGAGCCAATGGCTGTATGCCCAACCCCACGGCTTTCAACCTCTTCGCACGACTGCGCGGCCTCCCCAACCATGTGAAGGGAGGAAGCTACATCATCACCGATGGCATGTCTGCCTTCTCGCTGGTGGGCAAACTCAACTCCGGCAGTCAAGACCCCATCCGCCTCACCATCAACAAACACCGCACCGTCGAGAGTCTCTGCCAGTTCCTCGGCGAGAAGATGGAATTCCCCGCCGACTCCATGCTCTGCCTCCTCAATGACTCCGAAGTCTGCGCGCAATACGACGAGACCCCACAGACCATTCTCGGTCTCTTTCTCCGCAACACCTACGAGGTCTATTGGACCGCCTCACCCCGTCGGCTCCTCGACCGCATGAAACACGAATCCGATGCCTTTTGGCAGTCTCGCCAGAACGTCCTCCAGGCGCTCGGCTTCTCCCGCCAGCAGGTCATCACCCTCGCCTCCATCGTTGATGAGGAAACCAATGCAAACGACGAGAAAGCCGACATCGCCTCCGTCTACCTCAACCGCCTCCGCACCGGCATGCCCCTCCAGGCCGACCCCACCGTCAAATACGCCCTAGGCGATTTCACCATACGGCGAATCCTGAACCACATGCTCCAGGTCGACAGCCCCTACAACACCTATCGCAACGCCGGACTCCCGCCGGGACCCATCTGCATACCCTCGCAATCCTCCATCGACGCGGTGCTCAAAAACAAGAAAACACCCTGGTTTTATTTCTGTGCAAAGGAAGATTTCAGCGGCCGTCACAATTTTTCTTCCTCTCTCGCCGAACATCAGCGCAACGCCGCACGCTTCCACAAGGCGCTAAACGACAGAAAAATACACTGACCGCTCCTCCTCTCTGAACGCTAAACGCTAAACGCTAAACGCCAAATTATTACTTTTTTTCTTGCTATGTCCGAAAAAGTTTGTACTTTTGCATTTGGGTAA
>Ga0310690_10008073_pt1 | contig 13423 bp, 17 predicted proteins | sample AusTroGonzalo_MG_2_FD_207661 | JGI IMG/M metagenome (GOLD analysis project Ga0310690, IMG submission 207661) | Bovine rumen microbial communities from tropical cattle in Woodstock, Queensland, Australia - Gonzalo_04 (v2) (version 2) | ecosystem: Host-associated > Mammals > Digestive system >... | reverse complement strand
TAAACCATAAATCAGCACTATTTTTAACGCCACCATACAAACAGCTCCAATATACACTAATTAGTGTTAAAGCAATCCAACTCGGTAATGCTCTACGCATAGATGTAGTGAATAATGAGAATTTGATATCATCTTCACCATATTTGTTTTTCTTACTCTTACCAACAAATAAATCATTGTATCTAATATCGCTATATTTATGTTGCTTTGAAACTAGGTGATATTCTCTTACAAGTTCCTCATAAGCCTCATATTGCTTGTTATTTAACTTGTCGATAAGTGAATCAACCATTCTTATACGTTCATCGTATTTCTCACGCTTTAATTTTTGGCGTGGTTTTTCAGGTTTTAATTTATCGTTTTTGTGGTGTAAGATTTCCAAATAAATCTCAAAACTTTTTTTATAGTTATAATAATGTATTGCTTCTATAACATCTTCTTGCTTTCTTGCTTTGATAATAGCCTTTTTACGAGCTGTCAATAACTTATCTAAACTAACTATGTCAATATTAGTTATTTTCTCTTTATCGCTTGCGTATCTAGTTGCTACAACTCTACAATAAATATTGAAAATATCAGTAAAAGCAAATACTGTCCAATTCATTTTTTCAATGTCAAATCCTGCATTAAATAATGTTAAGAAAAAAGCTAGTAATGTAATGACTAATTCTTCCATCACAAAACTGACTAATCCCATGTTTATATTTTTTGGCATATATAAACCCTCCTATCCGTTATAAAGCCGTTTTTTCTTTAATTACATATAATTAAAGGGGGTTAAGTTAAAACCCCCTAAAATCGCTTATTTTAATCTTTCCCTTGTAATCCGTAAACCTCTCTAATATCTGCGTTTTTATGTTTATATATGAAATAAGGAAACGGATTGATTATGATAGCTACTGCTTCACTTAATGTAATATTCATTATTACGTTTTCTATTGTGTCGATATTGTTTGAAATAATCTTACACATTAAACATAATATGATAAGTGGTAATAAGATACGTTGAAATCCTTTTAATAGCTTTACCCACGTTCTATACTTTACACTATAAGCCGAAATGATATAACTACATAGTGCGTATAGTCCAATGAAAACAATTAAAAGAGCTACAATCGCCCAACCTGTGAATTTTAAGCCATCGTTCCCTTTAACAAATAAAGGGTATTTATTGTTTATAAATATAATAGGTAAGATAATCGCAAAAAATAACCAACCGATAGCCAAAAGACAGAAAGTCGATTCACGTTTTGCGAAATCTACAATTTTATTTTTAAGGTCTTGCATAAACGCACCCCCTAAACTAAATCATTTAAAGTCTTGTCTATGTTGCTTAAACAATCATTTACCTTGTCTTGTTTTAATTCTTCTTGCATAACTGCTTCTTGTTTTTCAGTTTCTAATTTATCAGTATCAAGGATTTCATCTTTAATTACTTTCTTGTATAAGTCTACAATTTGATTAAAGTTTTCAATGTCTACACCTTGTTTCATGGCTTCAAGCATAACCATATTTGAGATATTGTCTAAATCCTTTGTTAAATTAGTTTTAAGCGCTTCAAGTTCAGTTTTATGTTGTTCTATGAAAGCATTGATAATTGCTTCATTTTCAGCCTTAACACTTTCGATTGCTTTATTAGTTTTCTTTGATTTGTAAGTGTTATAAAATATTGAGATTACTATGGATAAAATACCCATTAAACCAACAGAAGCTACAAAAGCCTCAACTGCACTTACAGAATTCCCAAAAAAGTTTTTAATAATTTCTACCATTTTTTAACCCTCCTATTTATTTAAAGTCCTAATTGCTTCAATTAGTTCAGCATTGATTTTTTCTAGCTTTTCAATTCTAGCCTCTAACACACTTATTTTTAATTTAAAGGCGTTTTCTTTTTTAGTTAAGTAATTTTCTAGGGTGTCCTCGAAATAAGGTAATTTTCCTATATTTTGGCATACCCAATATTTTTTATTTCGTGCAATTAAAAAAGCATCGTTTTTCTTTGATGCTTCCATAAGTGCATTATATTCGTTTTGTGTCATTCCTATTCCTCCTTAATCATAGCCTAGTTCATCATCACAACGAGATGCAATTATAAGGCAACACCATAAAAGAATTATCATAAATCTACCTCCACAATGTATAACCCATATCGTTTTGCAATTTCTTTTTCGATAATACACCCATTGTATTTATTATCTATATTTTTAAGACATACAAGGGTATCGCATTGTGATAATAATTGAATTGACTTGCCTAAATACCATACAGCCTCGAATTTAGTGCCATAGGGCATTCTATCTAAAATTATTGTATTGATAAATTCTACTCTATCATCTAACTTGAAAATTGCTATTTCTTTCATTCGTTTTAATTGTGCTTCAATTTCTTCTCTTGTCCTATTTTTCATAGGTATTGAAATGAACGCTCTTCTCATTTAACATCCTCTTTTCTTCTTTGGTTTTGGCATTATTCTTCGCCTCCTAATTCAGTTTCAAGTCTATTGATTTCATCACGCCATTCTTGTCTTTGTTGTTTGATAGGTTGATATTCTTGTTCGGTATAACAACCCTCACTATATTTGATGGCTTTAAAATCAGTTTCTTTTAAAAGTTCTTTAAGTTCTATAATTCTTTCTTGTGCTTCTTTTCTTCTTAAATCTTGTGTATTGTCATAATCAATTACACAATTATTTTCTACATCAAAACATTTTGTAATGCCTATTTGGCTTAATGTTGCATCATCAATTTCTATTGTTTTTTCATCTAAAGGAAAAAATTGAAAATTAAATTTACCTATAATTCTAATAACCATGTTTTTTCCCCCTCCTATAATTCATTTGTGCCATATATTACAATAGGCACGCAAAAATTACTTTCTGTATCGTGTGTTGAGCCATTAAAAATAATGTCGGCTATTTTAACATCAAAACTAGTTGATCCATTAAAAGTTAATCTTCTATTTGCACTTATGTATCTACTTGTTGAAGATAGCCAAAAATTAGTTATTAAATTAGCCTCAAATGATGATGGAGATGATTTTACCTTTATATATTTTGTTGTAGAAAGAGAACTATATTGTGTATCTCTATATCCAATTATTAAATAATTGTAATTGGCTACACTTTCGCTTAATGTAATACCTGTTGTTTCTAACATATTACTTGTAGGGCTTCCATTTTGCCATAAAATTACACTATTTACTCCTCCTATATATTCTGTGTAAGCAGGTGTATCAGTTCCTTTAGTAAGCATAATTTGAATTGTAGTGTCTTCTGCTAGTGCATCAACAATAGCCCATAATTGAAATGTTCCTGTTGCATCAGTTGTAAAAGTTAATTGCATAGGGCTTCCTGTATCTTTATATGCAAATACAGCGTTGTTTTTTGCAATAGTTAATGTTATACCACTCATACTTTGTTGAGAATAGAATTGTGCTGTATAAGTAGTATTGTTTTCTAATCCCATTAATTTTAAATATCTTCTGCTTCCGCTATTTGCTTTAATAACTAATTCGCTTAAATTAACAGGAGTTATATATTGGTTTGTGAATTCATAATGAAAAAAATTGACTGCTCCACCACTTCCACCACTTACATTTACATTTCCATTTGCATCTATACCTTGTCCGTTTACTGTTTGCACGAATGTTTGCTTACAAGCATCCCATATTTGTTGCACCCCTGTAATATCTAAAAATCTCATATACTCGTAATTGTCGTTATTTGCCATAACGATTGCTCCTTTCTATACTAATATTAAAGCTAACTCTTGCGATGTAATTGCTTCAACAACAGGTATATCGCTTTCAGTTGCTAGTTTGTTTGATGATGCATTATAAGCTGTTTTAGTAAGTAATACCGCATTTCCACTCGAAACAACACTCGATGCGTTTGCGTTTGTTGTTCCTACTTTAACATCTTCAACGGCTATTGATGGTATTTGGTCGGTAGTTGCGATTGTTTTGTTATTCCACTTTAAGTTATCGCTTGTAAAAGTAATATTATCTTCTTGTATGAATAAAATTGTCTCTTGAATATCGTTTTTTACTGTTGCTAATGATATTGAGCCACTTGTCATAGATAGTTCAGTTCCACCTGTTGTTCCTGCTGTGTTTCCAAATGATGCTCCTACATAAGTTGTAGAATTTGTAATAACACCCTTATTTGTTCCACTTGACTTAACAACATAAGTATTAGGTATTGCGTTTACTGTTGTTTGTAGGCTTGAAACATCACTAGCTAAACCTGCACCTAATCCACCATCATAGGCTGTTCCTGTTGTAGTTCCTATTGCTAAACTTTCGCTAATTTCTACATATAGGCTTCCGCTCCATCTATAAGTTTTGTTTGTTGATAAATCTACATAGATTTTTCCTGTTTCACCTGTTAGGGCTTCGGTATGTGAGCTATCAGCATAAAATACACCATTATATAAATAACCCTCTATAATTTCATCTACTGCACTAGGTATTTGTGAGCTCGGTATTCTTCCGTTAGCATCTAATGAAGCAACACCATTTGCTACACCTTTTGTTGATGCTTTAATATAAGTGCTTGATATTGTTGCACCATCACCATCTTGTAGGGCTTTTACACTTTCTAGGGCTTGTCCGCTTCCGTTGAAATAACCCTCTAATGTTGAAACTCTACTTTTTACTGCGTTATCTTGTGAATCAGCATAGTTTTTCGCAGCTAAAAGATTTGTAGCATCTTCATCTTTAACCTTACCCCATACTATGCCAAGTCCTGTATCATCTAAATATTTTGCCATTTTTTAATTTCCTCCTTTTTATAAAATGTATGGACTACAAATAGCATCTATTTCGTTTTGTGTCATAGGCACTATTCCTAATTCTCCATCAGCGATTTTTCTTTCTATTTCTGCTTGTGCTTCTGCTAGTGCTGTATATGTTGCGTAATTTGTTGAAACCTCACTAGCACTATAAGTAAGCTCGGTTTTTGTATAACCATCATTTGTTTTAACTATTGCGTATATTTTGCCGTTTTCACTATCTAGTAAAGTAAATTGTAAATTGTCAATATAAAATATTCTATTTCTATCAGCGTTCTTTACTACTAGAATATAACCATCATAATAAGATGGATCATAATTTGTAAGGACATAATTTATCATTACCTCCTCCGCCATAGCATTAAATTCATCAGTATAAACAATTTTCTTGTTGTTTAGTGCTGTTTGAAATTGCGTAATTACATTTGCTTCTTCCATACTTACATCAAATGAATCGGTCATTGATTTAATAATGTTAAGTGTGAAAAATGTAAATGTTTGTTGCACCGCTATAACGTATTCTATTGTTCCCTCATTGTCATAAGGTGTAGTAGTTTTAATATAGGGCGTAAACCTTACCTGTGCTAATTGGTCGGTAAATCTATGGTCTAATATACTATTAAACGCTATGTAAACTACACCATTTAATGATTTTGTTTCGCCTGCACTCATAACTAAAACAGGTGTTAAGTTTAGAGTGTTGCCAATTTTAATTGTTCCTGCTAATTCTACCGCATAATTATCTAACCCCTCAAAAAGTGAAGCAGGTATAAACACTTTTAATTGCACGTTGTTATGTGCGAATTGAGGTATATTTCTATCTGTGAAATCTTTTTCTATACCACTACTATTTATATATATTTCTTTTACTATCATAAAATCACCTATTATTTACTTGACTTTGTAATTGATTGACTTGTCTTTGTAGTGATATAATCATGTTTTCTAGTTGTGTAATTATAGGTGCATCTTCAAGTTCTACGCTTGATGTGTTAGGCACTGCAAATTCGATATTAAGATAAGTGTTTGTAAATGTTTGTTGAATTGATATAAAGGTAGTTTCTACACCACCTATAATTTCAGTTGTTGTAGTTCTAATATAAGGTGTCATCTTTAATAAGCCTAAATCTTTTGTATAAGCTATTGTTAAAACACAACTATATCTATCATACTCACCCATATCTTGTTCGTTAAGCATTAAGACTAATGTTGCAAGGTCTTTTAATTTTCTTCCTGTCTTATCCATAAGTTCGATTGCAAGTTCTACCCCATAATTGTCTAGGTTTTCAAAACACGCTTTGGGTATATCTACATTCACTTGTATTGCATTGTGAAGATATTGACTAATATTGCGGTTTATAAAGTCTTTTTCGATAAACCCTTTTGTGTTTACACTAAAAGTTTTTTCTATCACATTTATTCGCCCTCCTTTTTGCTTGTGATAAACTATATACTAAAAGAGGGCTATAAACCCTCTTAAAGCCTTAATTTTAAGTTTTTATTGTTTTATAGTATATTTATCTAACTACGAATATAATACGCTCCATTTTGTCCTTATCTATTGTTAAAGTTAAAGCATCGCCTACGTTTACACTACCTTGTATAAATGGTAGTCTTTTATATTCACTAATTGTTATAGAGTTATAATCTGCATCAGTTAGTAATTTAACCCATACTTGTCCTGTTCCATCGGTATTAGTATAACGTAAGTTTATATTTACAATAGTGCCTGAATAAGTAGTTCGTTCAATATCTACCGCATAATTATCTTTACAACGTGCAACCCTATCAATTACGCTTGAATTTCCAATTTTAACTAAATCTAAAACGCAATAACCATCTTGCACTGTTGTTCCTGTTTCGTTTTGGTTAGCTGTAAAGTCATCGTGGCAATATACTAAAATCTTTGTATAATCTTTGTTGTTTGGTTTTCTAATTAAAATATAACGATCCACGAAATTATTTAAAGGTATTCCATAAAGTCTTTTATCTCTATTTACGTTTATTGCACTATTTGAAGCGTTATAATCTTTTGATAAATAATATCTTGCTTTGATTTTATCTTCCCCATAGTTTTCTATCTCTCGCTTTGTTAAAGTCCAATCGTGTCCGTTCATAGTAATATAATCGCCTAAATACCATAAATTAGTTGCATTTCTACTATATGATTGTTTGCTATCTAACATTACATCTAGTGTCATTTCATCGTTGCCTAGTCTATTACATAATGAGATTTGGCTATCATAATATTTACTTGCATCTATTGTTCTGTCGCTTTGATTTTTAATAGTTGATAAGTTTTTTACATTTTCAGTTATATTTGTTTTTTCAATCTTAACTACGCTATCACAATATGGTTGATAATTTACGCTAAATAAACATTGTTTATAAGCATCATTTGAATTAGTGTAAGGTGTTCCTGTATATCTTAATTCTTTTACTGCTCCATCAGCTTTATAATTAAGACTTAATTTTAAAAATGAGATAGTTTCCATATCATCCCAACTTACACTACTTAAATTCCTTTCACCTATTATATTTACAGGAGCATTATATTCGCTCCAATCTAAAACCTCGCTATCGTTTGCACTTGTTAAAGCGTTTAGATGGCTTGAATCATCTGTCATTATATAATAAAGTGCTATTTGGCTTACTAATGGTGTCTTTTTATATCTTTTGTATAAACCATATATTCCTTTTTCACCACGTTTGAAATAAAGACTTTTCTTTTGTTTACTTAATGGTAAAGCATCAAATACATCTTTTTCTACAATGTAATTAGTAATATCAACAGGTATTAAAACTCTCATTGTAGGGTTCTCTGCACTACTATAATATGTTTCAGTGTGCCACGCTGTTCCTTGATAACGCCAATAATCAATATAAATATTTGAAACAGGCATCATGGCTATAACTCTATTTAAACTATAAATAGGCTCTTGTGTCATAATATACCAATCGGCACTATCATCTATTGTTAAATCACTATTTCTAGCAGGTAAATATGTTTGTTGCACGTTATCTTTACATATTGCGTTTTTAGTTAGAGATATGAGGTTGCCATTGTTAAAGCCACTATCTCTATGTATAGTAATACCTTTAACCACGCTACTAATCGCATTTAAACCACCACTTTCTATGTCATCATTTGTATTTATTTGTTGTATTTTTTTTAATTCTCTTTGCACTATTTTAAGTGTAATTGCTGTAATGTTTCCGTTTGATATTGTGTAATCTGTTGCTGTTATTAAACAATCAGCTTTACCGCAAATATCTTGTAATATTTCCCTTGCTGTTTGTTGATTATCCCATAAAAAATCATTTGCACTAATATTCAATAATTCCTCCGCATTACTGCTTGTATAAGATAATACAGGAGGTGTTGCCATTTCTAGTGCTGTTGTATAGTTTATTTTTGTTATAACATTTCCAAATTGTGTGTATAGTTTTGAGCTATCACTATAACCTGTTGAAGCCATACCATTTATAATTATGTTCTCTAATAGTTTTGTAGGGCTTAATAAAGTAAGTTGATATAACCAATATTCACCCTCTAATGTTTCAACCCAATCAAATAAACACATGGTTTTATCTACTACGCTTGTTCTATTTCCATCAGTTCCAATAGATATTAAATATCTTATTTTATCGTTCTTGTGAAATGTTTGTCTTGTTGTTGATTTTATTTGAAATGTTGCTTTATCTAATTCATCATCCAATGTATCAGTAATAGGTGATGAAACGATATAATGTTCCATAAGTGTCCCATTGTGCCATAATCTTAACATAACTATCTACCTCCATTTATAGAAGCATATTGTGTTCTTGCCATCATTATTTCACTTTGCACGTTGTTCCTATGGATCATACGTTGATATGATGCTGTTTGTAAGCCTACATTTACACCATTTGCAATAATAGAAGCAACACCACCAACTACACCACCATAAGCAAAACCTAAACCGATTGAAGCACCCATAGATATAATATTCATAGCTTCATTTATTTGTGCTTGTGCGTTGCTATCTTGCATTATGTCGCCATAGTTATTTTTATAGTAGTTCATTACATTTTTAAATGCACTTACTACACCTAAACCAACAACAACCTTTTTAACGCTTGAATAAGTTATTTGTCCGTTTTGTTGTGTAGGTGTTTCTACATTTGGCGTATTTGGATTAGGCGGATTAAAAGGCTCTGTTCCGTTTGGGTTTATTGTATTAGGATTTTCTACACCGAATTGTGTTGTAGTTTGTGCGAATATAACCATCGCTGTATATTGGTCTTGGTAAACAGCCATAATTAAGCACCTACCTTAAATTGAAGCGATAAGACATTTTCGCCTGTTGCTTCATCGTATATATGTTGCCCTCTAACACAGATTAAATTACTAATTGTTTTAGTAGTTCCACCTGTTCCACCGATTTCAGTTTTAAAATAATACTTTTGATTACTTGCTCCATAACACTCATTTAAAAGTGAATTAAATATAGTATCGTGTGTTGTATCGTTTGTATCGCCATTAAGTTCATAAATAACTACTAAATTGATTGTCATTACATCGCTTGACTTTGTGAATATAGTTCCTGCTGTGTTTCCGTTTTGTGTTGCATTTAAAACTTGAATGTCAACGCCTCCCATAGCTTCTTTTAAAACGTATGGTGTTCTTGGTAAAACCTCTGTATAATTAGTGCCATTTAAACTTAATGAATATTTACAGCCTAACACTACATCTTTAACGTATTCAATATCGCCATTCATAACCATATAGTTTATATAGTTAGAGTTGATATTTTCATATTTACCCATAAATACAGGGCTTGTTAGGAAAATCTTTGCTTTATAATCGCCTAAATCTATGTATTTTCTTGTATAACCCTCAAATAGTAGTGTAAATAATTTCATAGCCATTTTTCCGCCATTTATTTCACTTGCTATATTGATTGTAAACTTTTGATTATATTTGTTTTCTAGGTCATTATTCTTTGTAGCGCTACCAATAAATAAACTAGCTTCAATTTGTTTATCGCTAGGGCTTAAAAACTCATAATTTATATCACCGCTAATTTTACAAGTATAACCTGCAAAAATCTTTGTTGCTGTTCCGCCTATTGTTTCTTCATAATTTGCTATAATATAATCTATTTTTTGTTGTATGTATGTTCTTAAATCATAACTAACCATTCATCATTACACCTCTTTCTTGGCATAAATTCACTGTATCTTCTACTGCTTTATCCCACCAATGCTCGTTAGGGTTTTTCCTTACTAAACTAGGCGTATCACCCATTGATTTATAATATTCCATAGCATCTTTTTTATATTGCTCGAATGTTCTATTATCACCCATACGTTTACTAGTTTCATAACTTGATTTTATTTGTCTTTCATAATCAGCATATTTTTTCTTGCCCTCTTTACCAACAGGAAAGGCTTTAACACTTTTCCATTCTTCATTTGTGAAAGGCATATAATAGGCTTGTTGATTTCCTACTAAAACATTTACTGCGTTCATACCTAAATAATAAGCAGGCTGACATCTAATAGTCGATTGCAATAAACCCCTCGCATATCTTACAGGAGGTTTAGGACATCGTAAATGTGCGAAAACCATAAATTGTTTAGCTACTAGCATTGTATCGTTTGATATATCAGTAAAAGCATCTTGTTTTTCTTCTACATCTACTCTTGGATCATCTATAAAACGATTTAATTTATAGCCTCCTACTTTTTTATCGAAAAACATATCTGCCATAACTATCTACCCCTTTAAGTAAAGTCTAGTTTTTATTATGCCGTTCTTTAACATTACTTGTTGTATATCATCATCTTGTTGTGTCATTCTATCAATAAAATATAAAGTGTCATTAAACATTATTTTCCATTGTGGCGTGATTTCATCTTCCTTTAGGTAAATTGTTTCTAATGCTCCTTTTTTGGTTTTTATAAGCCTACCCCCATTATTTATGGTTTCAGTTCCAAAAGCCTCTATTTCCCTACACCAAATAAATATCTCGCTAGGTTGCCAATCTATAACCTCTTTGTCTAAACTATAAACAGGCTCATATAATTGACATTTAACAGGGTATTCAGCTCTTCCTTTATAGATTTCAATACCCATAACTAACACCTACCCTTAAAGCCATTTCTTATAATGCCATATTGTCTTAATGTTGAGATGATTTCATTTGTTGCATCAGTTAAGGCTTGTGATTCACCTAAAATATGCAATTCACCTTTTAACAAACAAGTTAAACCATAATTGACAACCGCATCTTTTATGCACTCGATTTGTTTTTCGTTAAGTTCATCGTTTATGCAATTTCTAAAACGTGATGCTGTTTTATATACATATTTTTCCCAACCTAATATACGAGCATCTGCAAGTCTATCGTTTGTAATTCCACACTCGCGGAAATCACTAGCTAAATCTTGTCCTGTTCGTTCGGTAAAATCATTTTGTGTTATCTTAATCATTCTATAACCTCCTTTTTAGCCTTTTTTAGAGGCTTTTTAATCTAGTCAAATATTTTATGGCTTTTTAGTCCTAAACCTTTTATAAACTGCTTAAATGTTTGACGTTCTAAAATTAAGTTTCTTTCATTTTGCATATTTCTTGCGTTATTCATAGCTTCAATAAATGTTTTTTCATTGATCCAATCATATATGCCCTCATATTGATTATAAAAAGCCTTAAATTGCTCTATGATTTCTCTATATGCAGGTGCTTTCCTTACTGCTTCTTTTTTAAAATCGCCTTGTTGCAAGTAGTAATAAATATAACCGATTGATTGTAAAGCATTATTTAATATACAAAAGTCAAGTCTTTCATCCTTTCTAGCCTTTAGGTTATTTAAGCTAGTTCTAACCGCCTTTATATAATCACAGAAATATCTTGTGTTGTATTCTTTGTTATTGTTTCTTGTTATTGAATTATTATTCCATTTCCAAATATAAGATATGTTTTTAATAAACTTGACTTTATCCCACGCTAACGCAAATGCTAAATTATTGAAATAAGCATCTTCACAATAACGTAAATGTGGCTTAAAACTTATTTCATTGTCTATTAAAAACTTTCTATTATATACTTTCCCATGCATCCAAGTCTTATCGTTGAAATGTGGTATAAATATACGTTTGTTTTCTTCATTGTCTTTATTAGTATCTTCTAAAAATCCACTAACTAAAATCATTGTATCTTTTGATAATTCACTATATAAATCGCTTAATGTTTTCTTGCTGAATAAATCATCATCATTGTCAATAAACATTACATAATCGCCTGTTGCGTGTTGTATACCAACTTGTCTAGCTAATGCAACACCCATATTTTTTTCAAGTTGTAAATAAGTTAAATTCATTTTAAATTGTTCTATGCCCTCGACTTTGTTAGGGCTTAAATCATCAACAATAATTACCTCATAATCGGCTTTATTAAAGTTTTGATTTTCTAGTGTCTGTAATAAACCGTTTTGCATTGTTTTTGATAGTTCACCAACGCTATCATAATGTGGGATAATTACACTTAATTTCATTAAAAATCCTCCTTTGTATAAAATTAAAGAGGGCGTATAATTTACACCCTCAATAACTCTATATTTAATTTAATTTTAAGCTTCTGCTTGTTTATGAACGTAAATAGCTTTTGCTCCTCTATCTAATACGAAGCAGTCATGATACCAGTTAAGAATAACCTTATTAGCTCTTGCTGTTTGGTTAACTGAAGCATCAATGAATTTCTTATCATATAATTTAACAGGTGCAACTACTACTCTTCTATCAACGATTAAGAAGTTAACATATTGATGTTTAGTTGAGTTGTAAACCTTTGCTTCAATCTTTCCTGTTGTTCCATTGTATTCAGTTCCAACAGATAACATTGTATCAGGCACGATAACTACTTTCATACCATCATAAGATTCAAAAATTGAATCAGGTGTCTTTGTTTCAATGAAACGATAAGGCATAGCACCTTTTAATTTCATATAACAAGTAGCGTTGATGTATAAAATACATTCAGTTAATTTTGCTTTGTTATTGATTTGTGAAGCTTCACCAACTGCGATTGCATCATAAACTGCTTGCCCGTTTGATAATGTAGCAGTAGCATTTACACCACTAGCAACGCCTGTATTAGCGATAACGCCTAGTCTATACATATCCATTTCTTCTGTTGCTTCGATAGCTGAATCAGCCATAGCACCTGCAACAGCAGTTTCTTTTGTTTCTTCGTTATCCATTTCATCAATTGAAATAGCGATTACTCTATCTTGTGATAAAGTCATTGTTTGCCATGTGATATTGAAATCACTTGCATTGTATCCTGCTTGTCTATTGTATGATGTAATGTTTACAATATCAGGCTTTGCAACTTTGACTGCATTACCTCCAGCCCACGAATACTTAATTTTGTTAAGGTCTTTTGTTAATTCACCTAATGTTAATTTTGCTTCAAAAGCTCCTAAATAATTTTGTGCTAAATTGATTGTGTTTGCCATTTTTAATTCCTCCTATAATCTAAATAATTCTTTAATGTTCTTTTGCTTTCTTGCTTCTGCTTCTTCAACGGCATTATTATTTTGTCTAGTTTGTCCCATTGATCCAACGCCTAACTGTTTATCTGCTTTCCA
>Ga0310690_10008072_pt1 | contig 13427 bp, 8 predicted proteins | sample AusTroGonzalo_MG_2_FD_207661 | JGI IMG/M metagenome (GOLD analysis project Ga0310690, IMG submission 207661) | Bovine rumen microbial communities from tropical cattle in Woodstock, Queensland, Australia - Gonzalo_04 (v2) (version 2) | ecosystem: Host-associated > Mammals > Digestive system >... | reverse complement strand
TGGATGTGTCGTAGAAGAAATCATTCTTGGAGATATTTCTACAGGTGCTTCAAACGATATTGCCCGTGCTACAGATATCATCAAACGCATGATTACAGATTTTGGTATGTCAGACAAATACAGGAACGTAACTCTTGGTAAAGGTGTTCTTGGTAACCGTGGCGGTGACCCTAGTCTTGTACGCGAATTCAGTGAGCAGACTCAGAATTATGTAGACGAAGAAATTGCCCGCATAATGAACGAGCGCTATGAATATGTATTAAAGCTTTTGGGCAAGCACAAGGATTTGATTGACTATATTGCCAACCGCCTTATGGAAGTAGAAACAATCGACGGTAAAGAATTCTACGAAATTGTAAACGGCGAAGCACATTGTAAGGCTCTTATAGAAGAAAAAAAGCCTGCCAGAAAGCGTACTGCTAAGGCCTGATAGACAATCAGAGTTTTTAACGCTATAATTATCTTCTATGAAAAAGATTTTTATTCCGTTGCTTATGCTTTTTTCTGTGTCTGTATTTGCACAGAGCATTACAACGGCAAGTGCATATTTTAAAACAATTTCAGAATATTACTCCACAATAAAAGATTACGAAGTTAATTTCGAAATAAAGGTAGACAAGCAGGAATCTGCAGGCCGCCTTTCTTTTAAAGCACCGGACCTTCTCCGTCTTGATTACACAAACCCTGAAGAACAGGTTATCTGCTATAACGGCGATACTTTAACAGTTTATCTTTCTGATTCAGATGCAGTTCTTCAGCAGAGCATTACTTCAGAAACAGGTGCAGAAGCTTTAACAACACCACAGGGACTTTCTCTTTTAAGCAGATACTACACAATAGCATACGAAACCGGTCAGAATGCAGAACCTTTAGACGAAGATTCTGATGAAATGGTAATAAAGTTTGTTCTCTACAGAAAAAGCGCAGCCGAAGCATTCAGATCAATAAGCATTGCAGTATCGGAACAGACAAAGCTTATACGCAGAATAGAAGCTATAACTCCCAAAGGCGAAGTTATTCTTTTTGATTTTTATGACTACGTATTAAATCCAGGTATAACAGACCAGAGGTTTATTTATGATCCTCCATCTTCGGCTAACAACTATAATAACTTCTTGTTTTCGGAATAGGAGAGGGGAATGGATAGTTACGGAGAATTGCTGCGTAAAGCAAGAGAAGAAAAAAATCTTAATGTAGATAAAATCTCCCGCGAAATTTCAATAGAAAGCCGCTATCTCACAGGTCTTGAAGAAGAAGATAGTGGTGCATTCCCTGGCGAAGCATACATGATAGGTTTTTTGAGAAACTACTCAAACTATCTTGAACTTGATACAGACTATATCTTAAAGCTTTACAACAATAAAAAGATTCAGGAATCTCCGGTACCGGAAGGGCTTATTATTAAAAGAAAGCCTATAAAGCTTATTCTTGCAATTGTAATTCCGTGCGTTGTAGTGCTTGTAACAGGAATTGTAGTTACAACACTTCTGCTTACGAAGAAAAAGAAAGCAGATGATGATTCTGTAGTTCTTAACAATGCAGCAAAAGTAAAGCAGTATGAGCTTGATAATTCAAAGTTCTCTCAGCGTTTATACAAGGGAGACCAGGTTCTTGTTCCTACTAATAACGGTCAGATTGTTCTTACAGTACGAGACACTCTTTCGTCGTTCGGACTCGATACTCCAAGCGGCGTTTTCTATACAGATTTAGCAGAAGAAACAGAAATTGATATTAACGGAGATACAAATCCGGATCTTATAGTATATGTTTCGGATATTTCTTCTACAGACGAAGCGCGTGGTGCCGAAGTAAGTATGCTTTTGCGCCATGGAATTGCTGTAGAAAATCAGGGTGTAAATGTAGACGAAATACCGTTTGAATCAGAAATCAAGTCTAAGCATCCGCAGAAGGTTATCCTCGAAGACAACCGTGCATATCCGTTTACTTTGAATGCAAGCTTCAGAGGTTCATGTCTTTTCCGCGACAAGGTAGATAATGAAAATTCAGTAGAATCATATTTTACAAAGGGCGAAGTATTTACTGCAAACCCTCATAACGGTATAAGACTGTGGATTTCTAACAGTAATGCAGTTAAGTTTACAATCATTGCAGATTCCCGCACCTTTGACCTTGATATTGGTCCAGCAGGTCAGGTTCTTGTAGAAGATATCAAGTGGATTAAGGATTCAGACGGAAGATACAAGCTTATCGTAATTGAGCTTGACTAGGCATTCTGTAATCTAAAATCATTATGGCAAGTTTTTATATAGATCAGTACGGATGCGCAAAAAATCAGACAGACGGCGAATTATTATGCTCATTTCTTGAAAAGGCCGGTTTTAAATATACTACCCGACCCGAAAAAGCAGATTTTATTATAATTAATTCCTGCGGCTTTATTGCCTCTGCCAAAAAAGAATCAATAAATGCAGTTTGTGAAGCAAGACAGGCTTATCCCGATGCAAAAATCATTCTTGCCGGTTGTCTTGCAGAACGTTATGCCGATGAGCTTTATGAAGTAATGCCTGAACTTGACGGTCTGTTTGGAAACGGCGATCTTTCAAAAATCACAGAATATATGAAAACTGTAAGTGCGGCTGCAAAAAAACAGACTCGTGCTGCCCCTGCAGTTTTTCCTCAGACTGGTGTATGTGCCGGTGAAAGGACAAGGCTTTTTGGTTTTAAAGGCTCTGCTTATGTAAAGATTACGGAAGGCTGTTCAAACAACTGTTCCTTCTGTGCAATCCCGCTTATTCGTGGTGCAGTAAGAAGCCGTGCATCAGGCGAAATTGTAAACGAAATAAAAACACTTGTAAAAGACGGCATTTATGAAATAAATCTGATTGGTCAGGATCTTGCTGCTTACAGTTATAAGGGCTGCGATCTTGCAGGACTTATGGAAAAGATTTCTGCAGTTAAGGGTAACTTTATTGTCCGCACTCTTTATATTCATCCTGATCATTTTAATACAAACATACTTGAGATTTTTAAGAAGGACAGCCGGTTTGTTCCATATTTTGATATTCCTTTCCAAAGCGGAGATGATTCAATAATTCACTCAATGAACAGAAAGGGAACTGCAAAGCAGTATACTGCACTTGTAAAAAAAATCAGGAAAGAATTGCCGGGTGCAGCCTTGCGTACAACCTTCCTTACAGGTTTTCCGGGTGAAACAGAAGAAGCTGCAGAAAATACTAAACAGTTTTTACAGAATATTAAGCCTATGTGGTCGGGCTGCTTTGCTTACAGCAGGGAAGAAGGTACGGCAGCCTATTCCTTTAAAAACAGGGTTCCGGCTCGTACTGCAAAAAAACGCGCAGAGGTTCTGGAAGAGCTTCAGTCAGAAATTACACGCGAGCAGCTCGAAAAGTTTTGCGGAAAAGAGTTTGATGTTCTTATAGAAGAAATCTTTACGAATAATCCTGAAGAAGGTCTTGCACTTGGAAGGGCATGGTTTCAGGCTCCGGAAGTTGATGGCACTACAGTTATCCGCTACGACTTAGATGATCCAAAACAGTGTAAAAAAATGGAATGCGGCAAAGTTGTAAAAGTTAAAGTGCTTGCCTGTACCGGTGCAGATCTGGATTCATACCTCCTGTAAAAAAAGCAAAAATTCCATAAAAGGACTATCATATTATCAAATGTTAGTTTATAATATAATTTATTATTGGTGTTGAAATGAAAAAAATCGGAGTAATAATACCAACTTTTAATATTGAGTACAGCACTGAGTTTCTACACGGTATTTATGAGTTTTTCGAAGGCAAGGATGTCGCTGTTATATTTACACAGACAAAACTCCCGCACAGTACTGTAGGTGTATATGATTATCAGTACTGGTCAAGTGCAGAGCTTCTTTTTTCTCAGGAAATAGATGCCCTTATTGTAGCAACCGGTGTTTATTGTGCAGGTATTTCTCAGGAAGAGCTTGAACAGGAGCTCTATAGATTCGGTCGCCGTCCGGTTATTTCCGTTGCAATTCCACTTAATCTTCCTAATTGTTACACAGTTCAGTCAGACTGTAAAAAATCTTACATGGATGTTGTTACTCATTTAAAAGATGTACACGGCTGTCGTAAAATAGCATTTTTATCGGCTGCAGCAACAAAATCAAAGGAAGCAATTGAACGATTAGAAGCCTTTAAGGAAGCAATGGCCGCCAATAAGCTTAAGTTTAATGACAAGTTCCTTTTTGAAGGTAATTTTACAGACTTTGATGCAGAGGCTGCCCTTAGAAAATCATTAAGATCAAAATCGGATGTTCAGTTTGATGCAATTGTCTGCGCCAACGATATGATGGCCATCGGTTGTTACAGAGTTCTGCAGGAGCTTGGACTTTCTGTTCCGAATGATGTAAAGGTTGTAGGTTTTGATGATGCACAGTTTGCAAACAGGGCAAACCCAAGACTTTCAACAATCAATCAGGATATTTATGGTCAGGGCTATTCTTGTGCAAAGACAGCTTTTGCTGTTTTGAATGGAGAAGAGGTTCCAAAAGTAGTTTTATCTGAGCTTCAGCCGAAATTCCGTCAGTCCTGCGGTTGTATACCAATTGACAGCTCGGAAGATGTTTACAGAAATACAAAGGGTGAAATTCTGGAAGAAGGTGAGCATCTTATTTCCAGACTTAATCAATACATGAACGATCTGGATGAACGAAACAATATAATCATCCTGCTTGATATCCTTAAAGGTGCAAATACTACAAGACAGTTCTATTATAACTTAAAGCATATTGTTCACTTGTGCTCAATGGACGACATGCTTGTTAATCTTTATCCGGCTCCTATTTATATGGATCCCGAAGAAGATTTTATTATTCCTGAAAAAATGGAAATGTATATGTTCACTGATATTGTTCAGAACAACGAAGAGTTCAACCCGCAGAAAAAGTTTAATCCAAGTACTGTGATTTTTTCTGAACCTTCACTTGACAATAGACCGGGACAATATATTCTTCATCCGATTTTTTCTGGTGAGACAAGCTACGGTTATATTTTATGCCGTATAAATAAAAATAAATTTGCAGATTTTGCCATTTATCTTAAAATCATTATCAATGCAATCTGTGCTTCCATAGAATACACAAACCGTCTTATGGAAACAGAGCGTCTTACAAATAAATATACAGAGCTTAAGGAAGATAATACTTCACTTACAAAGCAGTCAAAGACAGACGATCTTACAGGCGTTTTGAACAGACGAGGCTTTTATGAGTTTGGGCAGCGAACACTTGATATCATTCAGGAAATGGAGCATGCAGGAATCGTTTTCTTTGCCGATATGGATAATCTTAAAAAAATCAACGATACCTACGGACACGATGCCGGTGACGAAGCAATCAAGCTTCTTTCTGAAGTATTTAAGAGCGTATTCAGAAATAACGATGTAATTGGTCGTCTTGGCGGAGATGAATTTGGAATTGTTGCAGCCGGTATGGTCATGGAGCATGTTCCTCTTATCCGCAGAAAAATTGATGAAACCTGTAAAAAAGAATCTAAACGTCTTAAGCTTCCATATACACTTTCGGTCAGTGTCGGCTACGCAAGCCTCGAAAAATCTTCACTCCTTAAACAGCTTATGAGCGAAGCAGACGAGATGCTTTATAAGGAAAAGAGAAAGAAGCATGGCAGACGGAAACCTTTGTAAGTATCTGTCTGTCCTCAACGATGAGCAGAAAGCCGCTGTTGTTCATGAAGGTTCTCCACTTTTAATTCTTGCCGGAGCAGGTTCTGGAAAAACAAGAGTAATCACAACAAAAATCGCATATCTTATAGGGCAGAAAAATGTAGAACCATATTCCATTCTTTCTGTTACCTTTACAAAAAAAGCAGCCAACGAAATGCGCGAGCGTGCAGTTGCAATGGAGCCGCTGGCCGAAAAAGCGCAGATAAGGACATTCCACTCGTTCGGGTCATGGTTCCTTCGCCGTTACAGTAAAGATGCAGGTGTAGAGCCTTCTTTTACTGTTTATGATGACGAGGATATGGCAATTCTTATTCGTAAGGCCGAGCCTGCGCTTTCTCAGAAGGAATCTCGGATTGCAGCACATCAGATTGCTCTTGCAAAGGATTACTGCCTTAGTCCAAAAGATGACCTTTCTATAATTGCAAGTGAATTTGACCTTCCCGATATTTATGCAAAATACGAAGCACGTCTTCGTTCAACAGGAAACGTCGATTTCGGCGACCTTATTATGATGCCTGTTACAATCTTAGATGCAGTCCCGGAAATTGCAGCTCAAATTCATTCACGCTTTAATGTAATAATGGTAGACGAGTATCAGGATTCGAATATCGCACAGTTTAAACTGCTTCAGAAAATCTCCGGTGTTCAGGAAGGTTATAATAATTATGTCTGTGTTGTCGGCGACGATGATCAGTCTATTTACAAATTCCGCGGGGCCGAAGTTCAGAATATCCTGAATTTTTCAAAGCAGTTTCCTGGTACACAGATAATAAGGCTCGAAAGAAATTACCGTTCAACTTCAAAAATACTTGATGCAGCTTCTTTTGTTGTTCAGAAAAATCATGACAGGCTTGGTAAAACTCTGATTGCCGACAGGGGAGAAGGTGGCATGCCTGTTCTTGCATATCTGCCTGACCAGAATAACGAGGTTGCCTTCTGTTCAGATTTAATTCAAAAATCAACAGAGGCCGGCGGAAAATACAGCGACTGGGCTATTTTATACAGGACAAATGCACAGTCACTTGGCTTCGAAAAAGATTTTTTACATAAGCATATTCCGTACATAGTAGTAGGTTCCCTTAAATTTTATGAGCGCGAAGAAATTAAAGATGCCTTGAGCTATCTTGCTTTGTGCGCAAATCCAAAGGACGAAATCTCTTTCAGAAGAATTATAAATAAACCTGCAAGAGGACTTGGAGAAAAAACACAGGATAAGATTCTTGACAGTGCATGCATAATGCAGGGGAACGGCGAAACTGCTTATAAGAGTCTGCTGGAAACTCTTAAGGAAATGCTTTCCGGTGGTGAACTTACAAAGAAAGCATCAGAAGGAGCCGAAGCTTTTATAAAGCTGTACGAAGAACTGCTTTCTCATTTTGATAAATCAAAAAAGCTTTCGGATTTTGTAGAACGGATAATAAGGGCTTCGGGGCTTGAAGAATATCATAAGGCGAGTGACGAAGTTGAAGGAACACAACGGCTTCAGAACTTACAGGAACTTGTAAACAGTGCAGTTCCTTATGAATGCAGTGTAGACGGACTTGTTGCTTTCTTAGATGCAATTAATCTTGACCGTTCTCTTGAGCTTATGAGCGAGGAAGCTGCTTCAGATGCAGTTACGCTTATTACACTTCATAATACAAAAGGACTCGAATACAACAAAGTAGTAATTACGGGGCTTGAGCAGGGGGTGTTTCCGCGCGAGGATAAAACAGGTGCGGACCTGGAAGAAGAGCGCAGGCTTTTTTATGTTGGGATTACGCGCGCGAAGGATGAGCTTTATGTTACTTCTACAGCCCAGCGTGTTATGTACGGACATTTACAGGCAATGAGTCCAAGCATCTTCCTTAGTGAATCAGAAGAAGCCTTTAAGGTTGTAGGGCAGAAGCCAAGGCAGCAGTTTGGCTGGGGTGGCTACGGAGGCTATGGTTCGTATGGTGGTGGCTACGGAGGCGGAAAGTCGTCTTCCAAATGGGCTGTAGGAACAAAAATATATCATGATGATTATGGCTATGGTGTAGTTACTTCCGGTAGAATGAATGGCACAGAGTATATAATAGAAGTTCAGTTTGAGACAGGTGCCGTTAAAAAGTTCATTCCTCAGTATCAGGCAAAAGCATTGCAGATAATTAAATAAATCTATACAAATCAAATTAATGCATTTATAATAAAAATATGGAAAGGAAGAAAATCAGAATTGGCTTTGTAGCTGACTATTTGAATTCTGAATACTCGGAATGTCTTGTAAGTGGAATTACAACCTGTTGTAAAGAGCATAATATAGAACTGATTGTTTATCAGATTGGAAGAATCAGGCCTAATAACTTTGCAGGTCATGATTATCAGTATCTTGCAATTTCTTCTCAAATAAACGAAAAGAATGTTGATGGAATTATAGTTTCTTCAGGAACTCAGCTGCACAGTATGCCTAAAGCAGAGTTTACTTCCTATATTCATTCATACAAGCCGCTTAAGATGGTCAGTATTGCTCATGAAATACAAGGAATTCCTTCTATTGTTTGTGATTCTAAAAAATCGATTGAAACTCTTGTTTCGTATCTTGTAAAGGAACAGGATTGTCAGAAATTTGGAATTATGAGTGTAGACAGTACTTCAAAGGAATTAAGTACAAGAGCAGAAATCATTAAAAACGAGCTTAAGAAAAATGATATACCTTCTTCCAATATTGTTTTATGGAAAAGTAATTTTCATTATGTTTCGGCCTACAGTATTTTAAGTGATTATTATTCAAAGAAAAAGGAACGTTTTGATTTTGATGCAATTATTGCAATGAACGACGACCTTGCTTTTGCCTGTATAGATTTCTGTACAAAACGAGCAAACCTTCGCGTCCCAAAGGATATTCTTGTTACCGGTTTTGATGACATGCAGCGGGCTTCCTTTTTTACACCAACGCTTACAACAATAAATCAGAAGGTTTACTACCAGGGTTATAAGGCTGCACTTACACTTTTAAATCAGATTAACGGTCAGGAGGTTCCGGAAGTACAGACAATCGAAGCTAAGGCAATCCTCCGTGAATCTACAAACGGTAAGAAAACAAGTAAAAAGCAGTTTGCAGATAACGAATATATTTCGCTTGATCTTTCTGATGACATTACAGGTAATAACCGTTTTTCTGTAACGGAATGGTTCAATAAACGTCATCAGGTTTTTCAGGCAGCACTCATGGATTCTTATATCCAGCCGAATATCGGTTTTGAAGATGTTGGAAAACACATAACCCACGCACTTTCTGGTTTTGGAATGATTTCGGCTGCTGTTGTTGTATACGATAAGCCTACAGAAGTTTTAAAACCTTTTGAATATTTTAATCAGCCGCAGAAGGCACATTTAATTTCGTGCTTCGATTATTCTAAAAAAGAAAAACAGAAGGAGCTCAGACATCCTGTTGAATTTAATCCTGCAGAAGGACTTCTCCCGGAAGGATGTTTTAATTATTCAGAAGAGGGTGTTGTCGTAATGTCGCTGTTCCATAATACAATTCAGTATGGATACATCCTCATGAAGCGCGGGCTTTTTGATTCGGGAGTTTACGACCTTGTAGCTAAAGCAGTTGCCAGCCAGCTTGATGAAAGCTTTGAATATTCACGAAAGGTAAAAAGCAAGCTTGCAATAACAGAAGGCTACAGAATGTTCGATGAAATGGCTCATATAGATTATCTTACTGGCCTTAAAAATCAGCGTGGCTTTAATGAGCTTGGAGATACTGCACTTAAGTATGCAAAGGCAATGGGGCAGAACGGACTTATCCTTTATTTTGATATTCAGAATCTGCGTAAGGTAAATGATTATTTTGGCCACTCTGCAGGAGACCAGGTAATTAAGGCTGTAGCAGAAATCTTGCAGAAGCATTTCCGTTCAAATGATATTATTGCCCGTCTCGACGGAGATAAATTTGCAGTAATCAGTCCTGGTCTGAATGTTGATAATTATAAGAAGGTGCTTTCAAATGTTTCTGAAGGCTGCCGCATCTGGAAGTCAACAAACAACTATCCGTTTGATATAGATGTTTCTGCGGGCTTTGCTATGTTTCCGTCTCAGAAATTTGATTATTCTCTGGAGCCGCTTCTTCAAAAAGCAGCAGACTCAGTTAAATAGTCTTGTCAGTTGACTTACCAGTCTCGCTGGATATATGTAGCCCTTGGACGTGCTGTAATGTAAACGCGTCTGTTCTGGGCACGGCCTTCCTCTGTATCGTTAGAAGCAATCGGCATTGTTCCGCCATATGCTTTATATGTAAAGATGTCTGGATTAATGCCTTCATTAATAAGAACATCCCGTACAGTCTTTGTTCGTTCAATAGAAAGGTTAAGCTGACCAACAGGCTTTCCTACATCTGCAGTATGACCTTCTACTAAAATAGTGTATCCGTCGTCAATAAGGATTTCCTTTAAGATATCGGCAATCTGCTGGAGTCGTGCCTCTTCGCCAGGAAGAAGAACAGGTGAGTCAGGATAGAAGTTCAGGTTGATTGCAAACTTAAGTCCTTCGCCTGAATCGGTAACATCTACATCAGGAATTACCTCTTTATAAAGGTACTGCTTAACGGCTTCATATTTTGCATAGTAAGTTCTGTCTTTTTCCGGAGTTGCAATGTTGTAAACAAGCTTGTCCTGGTCAAGAAGAATAACAACCTTTCCCTGTTTGAGAAGCTCTACGTTTTCGGGAATAGTCAGAATTTTAAGTGCGTCGCTGCGTTTGATGATAGGATCTGTTCTGTTTATTCCGTAAACTTCAGTTGCTTTTATGTAAAGAGGATCGCTTCCAATTCTGCCAGCGTATCGTTCTGTGCTGTTTGAATAATCATAAGCTACAAGTCCCGAATTGATTACAATCTGCGGATCTGCGCTGTTTTTTTCGTAAATGATATTCATGTTTTCATCCCAGATAGTAGGGAAGAAGCATGCATTTGTCTGTTCTTTTATAAACTCTCCATGAACTGGAAGTGCGCCTCTTGCATCAATGATAATTCCTGAATATGCGCGTGAAGGTACAAGGTCAATCGGGTCTTCCGGAGTGTAACCGTATTTATGCTTTACAAGATTCTGTCCAAGCTTATCTACATCAAGTGTGTTTGTTGAATACAAAGTAGCGGCGTCGTGAGTAAAAACATCAGGAGTTTTGTAGCCGTTCATTATAAAATGATATACGTCGTCCAGCGAAAGCTCTTCGTTGATTACAAAATCTTCGAGTGTGCTTGAAGAATCTGTGTACAAGGCAAGCAAAGGCGGCTGAATGAGCTGCGACATCTTTGATTTTATGAGTGCAGAGGCCTTTTTCTTGCCGGAAGGCATTTCGAGCCCTGCCTTTTTAGTATCGAGTGAAAGGTTAGAAGTAAATCGTCTTGTAATCCAGTTAATTTCGCTTGTAGATTCAAGGCTTGGTTCGGCTGCAAATGCTCCGAAAGGGATTGCTAATGCAAGAAACAACGAAATTACTGCTGTTTTAAAAAGAATCTTTTTCATTAGTTCATTATCGACTTATTTTGAGGGAATATAAAGAATTTTTCCTATTTTAAGGATTGCGTTTTCCTGTATGCCGTTGAGTTCGCAGATCTGACTTACAGTACAGCCATAGCGCCTGGAAATGCTCCAAAGGGAATCTCCGCTTACAACAGTATACTTGATCGGGAAATCTATAGGTTCCATTGTTTCAAGGGCAGCACGTGCTATTTCTTCTGTTCCGGCAGGCAGTCTTATAGAAGATTTTGAAGAAGGATGTGTAAAACCAAGCACAAAAGAAGGATTAAGCCGCTTGAGTTCTGCAGTATCTATACGCATGTTCTGGGCAAGTGTTGTAATTGAATATGCTTTATTTACAGTGATGTAATCAAAAACAGCATTTGTTTCGTTATATAAAACTTCGTATTCTTCTTCGTGGCTTGGAATGTCAATTTCGTAATATTCACAGTTTAAGGCAAGGTCTGCAATTGCTAAAAGTTTTGGAACATAAAGCTGTGTCTGTGAAGGAATTAAGTTTTTGTCGCACAAATACCAGAATGTTTTTTCTTCGGCTTTTGCAAGGGCGCGTGACATTGCTCCGGCTCCGCAGTTGTAAGCTCCTATTGCAATAAGCCAGTCTCCAAAAAGGTCGTAGTTTTCCTTGAGTTTTTTAATGGCGGCGTCTGTTTCCTTCCACGGATCAAGTCGTTCGTCTACATAATCATTAAGGGTAAGAAACGGTTTTACGCTGTTAGACATAAACTGCCATAAGCCCAGTGCCCCCGAGCGTGATTTTGCATTTGTTTTATAGTTTGATTCTACAACAGGAAGGTATTCGAGCTCCGGCGGAAGTCCTGCTTCTGCAAGTTCTTTCCTTATATAAAGCCTGTAATCTATTGCTCCTTCAAGTGCGTCATAAAGAACCTTAGTCCATTTAGGGTCAAGATACTGCTTACGGAACCGTTCAATTTCTGCACGTTCGGGCATAGGCAGGGTTAAAGGCTTTTTTTCAAGTGCAGGGGTGTCGTCTGTGTTTTCTGAGTCGTCTGTGGTCCCTGAGCCTAGCTTGTCCTGAGCTTGTCGAAGGGAAGGGCCAACTTCAACAAGATCTTCTTCAACAATTTCTTCTTCTTGTGGTCCTTCGAGAGCCTCAGGAACCACGGGGGACTCAGGGACCACAATTTCTTCAGTCAGCCCTTCGACAAGCTCAGGGACCCCAAGGTCTTCAGATGGTACAACTTCTTCTTCCTGCGCAACCGCTGCAGCACACAAAGAGAAACAAATCAAAATGCCAATAAGCAGCTTTTTCATTACAGCTTGTTTCCAATGTAAATGCCGGCCCATTCCCAGTTACCGTTAATATCAGGATCGAGAGGAAAGTTTACCTTGCGGAAGTAGAGGTACCAGGTAGAAACATAATTGCTCCAGCCCCAGGTTTTAAGATATGCTTCGTTTGAGTTTGAAGATTCATCAAAAGTTTCTGCGTAATGGATCTTTCGGCCCATCCAGTTACCCATAGAAAACTCTTCCTGTGAGTTAGGATCTGTTTCATCCTGTCTCCATGACATACTAAAGAAGTTTACCTTTGCTTTATAGCGGTCAAGAGCACGCCAGTCTCTTCTGTCAATTGCAGTTTTAACAGCTTTTTCGAGCTCCTGAAGGTTTTCAAAGGTCCAGTCCTTGGAAGAATTGTTAAAGTCTATAAGGTGACGTGCATTTTTGTAGGCATCAGGCTCACCAGGAATCTGAATTGTAGTTGCATCGGGCTGCTGAACAAAGAGCTCACAGGCCTTTAATGCCTGATCCCACTGATTATCATTTTCGTATTCAAGTGCAAGACGAAGGTACAATTCTGTCGTATTAACATCCTGCGGGAAGCGGTTTATAAGCTCATTAAAATATTTGATTCTATGGCTTGAGGTTTTACTGATCTGAATAAGGTTTTGCAGGCACATAAAGTGAATTGAGTTGCCTTTTACAAGCAGATCAGGGCATTTCTGCAGAATTCTGTCAAAATAATACTCTGCAACTGGTTCTGCTCCCAAAGAAAGATAGGCATGTGCTGTCATTAAAAGCCAGTAGGAGTTATACATGTCATCGGGGTTCTTTTCTACCCATTCTGTAAGAAGAAGAATTGCTCCCTGATAATCCTGTTCAGCCAGAAGGTTTGTTGCAAGCTGATTTATGATTGTATAGCGCTGCTTTGAATCAAGTTCCTGTGTTTCAAGCAGTATATTAAACTGTTTCTGGGTCTCTTCTGCTGTAAAAGTAGAA
>Ga0310690_10008071_pt1 | contig 13427 bp, 7 predicted proteins | sample AusTroGonzalo_MG_2_FD_207661 | JGI IMG/M metagenome (GOLD analysis project Ga0310690, IMG submission 207661) | Bovine rumen microbial communities from tropical cattle in Woodstock, Queensland, Australia - Gonzalo_04 (v2) (version 2) | ecosystem: Host-associated > Mammals > Digestive system >... | reverse complement strand
CCATAGCCGTCGCCCCAGCCAAAGTTATCGGCACGAACCACAGCATATTCTGTGTTATCTGCCTTACAGAGCACTGCAACGAAGTTGTTCCAGTTGTTGGCACCACTGGTGTAGTTGGTGAAGTTGACGGTGCAGACCTGATGAGCCTTCACCTGAACATTCGGAGAGTGTGCACCCCACCAGCCTGTAGAACAGTCGGGAGCACCCAGTTCGTTATCGAATATCAGGTGGCATCCGTCGATAGTGAAGCGGAAGTAGAAGTCATCAGGATCAATGGTGTTGATGCCGTTATACTCCTGGGTATAGACGTTGCCGTCGGTACCGTACATCACAGCTTTCACGTCGGCTGTGCCATCGCCGTTATTGGTGATATAAGCCGTCACCTTAGCACCGTTCATGGCAGCACGCCAGGCAGCCCAACCTTCATCGTCAGCCTGGCCACCTACTGAGGTACAGGCAGCATAGCCGTCGCCCCAGCCCCAGTTGTCGGAACGAACCACAGCATACTCTGCCAGACTGGCCTTGTTCAGCACGATGACGAAGTTGTTCCAGTTGTTGGCACCAGTAGTATAGTTGGTGAAGTTGACCACCTTCGTTTCCTTCGGATTGACCTTGATATTCTCGGTATGTGCCGACCACCAGCCAGAACTGTTATCCTCTGCGCCCAGCACGTGCGGAGTGGGAACGACTATCGTCTGTGTGAATGCAGAGAGCTCCTTCACCACGCTGAACACCTTGCTGGCAATAACTGGCTTATCGCAGTTGACACCCTTGAAGGTCTTGTTATAGATGGCCACAAGCGTCTTCTGGCCCAACTCATCCATACTGGGAATAGCCTCGAACTGCAACTCTTCGGCCTTTACATCCTTGGTAACACCTTCCTCGAAGGTCACAGTACCAATCACGTTAGCCATAGCGTCCTCGAGTGATGTGCCAAGCAACACCTCGCTGGGAACACCCGACAGTGTCAGCGACAAGGGTTGCTTGTCGTTCGCCGACGTACAGCCGCCGATAGGCTCGATATTGGTAGACAGGAAGCTGACAAGAGCACCCTCCACACCAATACGACACGCGATATCAATATCTGCACCCGTTGACGGGAACGGAGTCTTCTGGGTATAGGTCTTCGTCAGTGTACCATTGGTAAACTTAATAAAGAGGCCACCATCTGCACGGTCAACGGTAATGGTCACCTTACCGTTCATCTTCTGCACGCTGGGATCGACGGAATCGTCACCAGACGAGTTGGTGAAGTTACCCTCGACGAGGCTGCGGTCGATTTCCGTCATATTGGGATTCACATCTGACTCCGTGTTCCACTCAGAGTTCTTCGTGGCATCATTGTCGAAACGAATCACACCATACTCTCCACCCAGATCACCGTCGTACTTGTTGAGCACCAGATAGAAGTTCTTATAGTATATATTATCAGGATTGACAGTCAGATTGAACTGTGCCTGCCACTTGGCGCCGGCAGGAACCACATAGGTTTTACCCAGCGTCCAGAAACCGGAAGTGAGGTCTTCCTTACCGATGTTGTACACATCCTCCATCTGACCAACCAGTTCTTCTTCCTCTTCCGGTTCTTCCTCCTCACCACCTTTCTCAGAAAGCCAGTCAGGAGCGTTCACATCGTAGAGATCGCCACCTTCGCAACCCGTCAGACCCATCAGTCCGAGAGCAGCCAGGAAGTAGACAGATGCTAATTTATTGAGATATTTCATAATCGTCGTTCTTTTACTTTATTACTTTATTCTTAATTATGCATTATGCATTATGAATTACGCATTATCAGAGGTCCACTACAGGATGTACGGTCCATCCCTTCTGAGAGAAATAGACTGAGTTGTCCGTATTGTTGTTAGCAGAGTTACCCACCAGATTGGCATTGACGTTCAGATAATTCTGATAAATCGGGAAATACTCATGGCCTGGCTTGTAGTTGTCGAAGGTGCTTCCCACGCCAGTGGCGCCATAGGTAATGACTTCCTTGATATCAGCACCGAGCTTGTAAGCACCATGCTGCTTCAACTGCTGCAGGCGACCTGCGTCATAGAAGAATCCCCAGCGGATGAGGTCGAAGCCGCGTCCCGTCTCACAACCGAACTCCTTCGGACGCTCGACGTTGGCAATCTGCTCGAAGAGCTTATCCTTAGAATTGAAGTCTGCAAGATTCAAACTTGCAAGATGAGCACGGTTACGAACCTGATTGATCCAGTCGATGGCCTGCTGTGTAGGACCGTTGACCTCGTTCTCGCACTCAGCAGCACGCAGCAGCACATCGGAGTAACGCATAATGCGCAGGTTGATACCACACTTCAAACCGACAACGATAGAATTGTAAAGACCGGTACGGAAATTAGTCCACTTGGCGATGGGAAGTCCGCCATTCACCTTATTGGTAACGATGGGGGCTTCGGCTGTCATCGGTATGGTATAGCACATATTACCGTATTCAAAGTTGTTCCACTGATACTCAAAAGTGCCAATGGTCCAATAGAGACGCGGGTCAAGAGAACCGTCGGTGGTCTTTTCCTTCAAGAAGAGCTGATAGAGCCAGGGGGCTGCAGAAAGGTCCTGCCAGCTACCAACATTCTCGGGACCGTAGTTGCTCTCAACGGCATGTCCCTGAGAGGCGTTCTTACTGATGTTAACAGGTGTCCACTCGTCGTCAGAACCCTGAGAACCGTAATCCAGGAACTGTACCTCGTAAAGGCTCTCGGCATTATTCTCGTAGGCAGAACCCTCGCGGAAGTTGTCACCATAGTTCTGCATGAGCTCATACTTGCCGTATGTGCCGCCGATGATGGCCTTCAGCACCGTCAGCGCCTCAGCATACTTATGACGCTGCATCAAGGCACGGGCATACATGCCAGCAGCAGCACCGCTGGTAATGCGGCCCTTGGCCCACTCACCACCAGCATCACGGGTGGGAAGCAGCGACATAGCCTCGGCGAAATCCTGCTCTACCTGATCCAATACGCGGTCGTACTGAGCCAAACCGTCAGCATCGCCCTCTTGCTTATTGGAGGCATAGAGACCATCCATCGTAGAATAGTCGTTGTAATCCAGGATGAGCGCCGGATTCTGATAGTAGTTGACCAGATTATAGTAAGCCAGCGCACGGGTAAAGAGAGCCTGTCCCCTGATGCGCTTCATGGTCTCCGACTGCTCGTTGCGCTCGTTACACTTTGTAATCACGAAATTGCTGATATTAATCACATAATACCAGTCGCGCCAAATCCACATGTCGACAACGTCGTTGGTGGTCGATGCATCCAGATTGTCTGCATAAATGTGTCCCCACGACTGTGCTACATTCCAAACCTCGTCACCACGGCATGCGTCGAGCGTATAGCCCACACGAGCGTATGTTCCTTCCATACGACAGTGGTGATAACAGGCAATGACGGCTTGCTCCAGATCTTCAACGGTATTGCCGAAAGTTCCTGTTGTCGGCTGGTTGGGATTGCTTAATTCCAACTTGTCGCTGCACGATGTCAGCGTGCCGATGCCCACGAAAAGGGCAAATGCAATTTTATATAGTTTCATACTAAACTTCATTTTTACTTTATTACCTTTTTACTTTTTACCTTTTAGAAGGAGAAGAGAACACCTGCCATGAAGCTACGCGGACTGGGGTATGAACACCAGTTGAAGCCCGGGGTAAACGTGCCACCGGCGTAGTCCACATTGTATCCCTTATATTTGGTGAAGGTATAGAGATTCTGTGCCGATACATAAACGCGAGCACCAGAGATAACACCCTTGAACCACTTGTCGGGGAAGTTGTAGCCTAACTCAATGTTGGCAATCTTCCAATAAGCGGCATTCTGGATCTTACGATCGCTGAAATAGTCGTTCCAGGCCTCACCATTTGCGGTAACGTATGTACGGGGAACGTCAGAGATATAGGTCAGTCCATCCTCTGACCAGCGGTTGGCATCGAGGATGTCCACATCCTTGTTTGCCCATCCGTAGCAAGAATTCAAGCTGTTATAGATACCGTCCGACACATGATAGTTCAATGCTCCGAAGGTAGAGATGCTCAGGTCGAAGTTCTTGTACTCCAAGTGGGCACTGATACCGAAGTTCACCTTAGGCAGACCACTGCCCAGTACGACACGGTCCTTGGCATCAACAATACCGTCGTCGTTCACATCCTTGTAGAGGCAGTCACCAACCTGGGCACCCACCTGTGTGGCATGATCGTCCAAATCGGCCTGTGTGCGGGCAATGCCTTCGTAGACATAGCCATAGAACTGACCGACTTCCTCGCCTACGAATGTTGCGTAGTCACCAGTGATATACGACTCATTGCCGAAGCCCAGCGACCTTACCTTATTCTTCAGTGTGCTCAGATTGGCACTGATGTCATACTTCAGCGGATGGTCGTGATTACGATAGGTTGCCGAGAACTCGAAACCACTGTTTTCCATCTCAGCGGCATTCATCGTCACGGTCTCGTTACGCACACCGGCGTTGGCAGGAACGGGAACATTGTAAAGCAGGTCTGTCGACTTGTTCTTATACCACTCTGCCGTGAACTCCAAACGGTTGTTAAACATGGCAAGGTCAATACCAACATTGGTCGTTGACTTCTTCTCCCATGCCAGACTGCCGTTGACGAAGTCCTCAATAGAAGTACCAGAAACAACGTTATTTCCAAAGCTGTAGGTCATGTAACCTGCACGGTAAGTAGCCAGATAAGCATAGTCACCGATGTTCTCGTTACCGAGCTCACCATAGCTGGCACGAACCTTGAACATGTTGACGATGTCGTGGCTGATGGGGAAGAACTGTTCCTTATCGAAACGCCAACCGACAGACACTGAAGGGAATGTGCCCCAGCGGATGTTCTTGGTCAGGCGAGAGCTACCGTCATGACGGAGAATGAACGAGAGCAGATACTTGCCGTCATAGTCGTAGTTCAGACGACCGATAAACGACGTCAGCGCATGCTTGTACTCAGCAGAGGACGCGTCTCTGGTTTCAGCATTACTAATCTGCAGATAGTAAGGCTCCGGGAAATTCTTGCCCCAGGCATTCAGCAGATGGGTATTTTCCTCCTCATAGGTGATACCACCTAGAAGATTGAAATGATGCAGACCAATAGTACCGTCATAAGTCAGCGTATTCTCAACCAGGAAGTCTGAATAGGTACGCTTATTCTCTGTCAGTGTCTCGTTGCTCTTGTCCAGATAGACGCGGTTGCTCTGAATCCAGGCACCAATCCAAGTTTTGTCCATAGCATTTGTCTTGCTGTACGAGAGGTTCAGCTTGTAGTTCAGCTTGTGGTTCTTGTTCTCCAGACCAATCATCTTCAGCAGATCAACGTCAGCAGAACCTGTAGCCACCACACGGTCTACGATGGTGTTACGAGTCAGCTTGTTGTTCACCAGCAGCGGGTTCGAAGCCGAGATATCACCATGAATGTCATTGTAATACACACCATAGCCGAAGGCATCATATTTATAATTCTTGGCAGCAGGAACTCTTTCGTCCAGATACCAGGTCGACTCGTCATAAGCCTTGATGGTAGGCTGCATCAGCAGTGTACCACGCAGCACGTTGGTCACGTCGCCATACAGACCCTGCACATATTCATTGGCATTCGACAGGCCCATACCATCCTGGTTAGAATGAGAGTAAACCAGACTAGTACGGAACTTGATGAACTTGGTCTCCATCGTATTGTTTACACGGGCCGTGAAACGCTGGTAGTTGGGGCCAGCACCTTCCAAAGTACCCTTCTGGTTGAAATAGTCCAGACCTACATTATAAGTATTATTGGCACCACCGCCACTCAGATTGATGTTGTGGTTCTGGCGTACACCGGTCTTAAACACCTCCTTAAACCAATCGGTATTGGTACCGTCCATAAACTGATAGCGGCCCGTCTCAGGATTCAGGCTATAGCCACTGGGCAATGGTGTGTTCGAATTGGCAGCAGCCTGCCCCAGATAGTTACTATACTGATCAGCATTCATCACGTCGTAAGTGCTGCTGGGGATAACGTCGATACCAAAGTAGCCCTTATAGTCGACCTTCATCGGCTGGTCCTTCTTACCGTTCTTGGTAGTGATGATAACCACACCATTTGCAGCACGCGAACCGTAGATGGCGCCTGCAGAAGCGTCCTTCAACACCTGGATGGTCTCGATGTCGTTAGGCGAGAAGTCGCGAATGGTCGTACCCATGGGCACACCGTCGATGACATACAACGGAGCGGTGCTTCCGAACGTACCCAAACCACGAATCTTCACCGAGGGATCAGCACCAGGCTGACCGTCAGAAGTAATCTGAACACCAGCCACCTTACCTTCAAGCATCGTCGAGATGTTAGAATTCGACACACGCTTCAGTTCCTCGGCGTTCACAACAGACACAGAACCCGTCAGATCAGCTTTCTTCTGCGTACCGTAACCCACGACAACCACCTGATCCAGCACGTTGTCGTCAGACTCCAGCTGGATCTGATCAATGACGGCGCGCCCGCGGACAGCGATTTCCCGGTCCTTGTAGCCCACATAACTTACCAAGAGTGTAGCATTCGAAGCTGCATCAATCTCGAAGTTACCATCCATATCGGTAACACTTCCCGACTGAGCACCTTTCACCCTGACAGTAGCACCAATCAGGGGTTCCCCGGCTTGGTCTACCACCTGACCCTTAACCTTGACGGTCTGCTGGGTCACAGCTGCCTTGACATTGACAGGACAGATGGTAAGTCCACCCGTAATGCCTAAAGTCAGCATCAAAGAGAATAAGATTTGTTTTCTCATTAGTTAATTGCTTTAATGTTAGAATTATATGTTATGATAGCATTTTATACAGATTTCCGACGGCAAAAGTAGAGAAAAAGGTTTTCAAAGAGGTGGACAAAACAACAAATTAGGTGGATAAAATGTAAAATATCGTATTTTTTATGCCTTTATCCACCAATTTCTATCAATTTTTGTCCACCGACGCATCCTCCTCGGCATAAGAGCTGGGACTTGTGCCAAATTGTCGTGTAAAACAGCGTGTAAAATACTTCGGGTCATTGAACCCAACCTTATAAGCTATCTCGGTAATGTTTCTATTGGCCCAATTTTCCAACAATAGTTTTCTGGCAATGGTCAGGCGGTAGTTACGGATAAACTGACTAGTGCTCAATCCCGTTTCTGCATTCAGACGCTTAGACACCAAACTTCTACTCATGCCCATTGCTTCAGCAAACTCGTTGATACCGAACTCACTGTTCGTATAGTTTTGTTCCATCACATCCGTCGCCCGTTCCATGAACGACTTCTTCGTTCGCATAGCCTCCTCCTTGTCAGCTTCTACACTGCGTCGGTAGCTTTTCTGCAGTCGTTCGTGATTATCCAGGATGTTCTGGATGCGCGACTGCAATTGCTCAGGAGCATCCGACTCATCAAGCACACGACGGATGGGCAAAAGCAATTTTTCCGTTTCCTGTTGGCGCCACAAATCCAGACGACGATGGTAGTACCACACAAAAAGTACAGAAAGCAGTACCAGCATTAGCAACATAAACCACCAGCTCTTCCAGAAATAGGGAGCCACTTGCACCTGAATACTGGCCGTCTGTGGCTCATCGCCCTCACCCAAAGTATACTGTACCTCAAAGGTGTAGGAACCTGGCTTCAAGCTGGTATAGCGCACGGAGTGTTCACCGGGCTTCAAGGGCGTCCATTCGTCTTCGAAGCCACGCAGTCGATAACTGTACTGTCCTTGCGTCTCACCGGCATAGGTCAGCGTCGAGAAGTCGATAGCCATCGACTTATTCGACTCGTGCAGTCGGATGCAAGTCGCCTGCGAAATGTCTGCATCGAGCATTTGGCTATGCGCCGCACTGACTTCCTGATTGTCCACCATCAGACGCGTGAATCGCAAGTGCGGTTCATATCGTGCATCAGCATTCTCACCACGCATCTCGGTAAGTCCTGCCAAGGTCCCCAGCCAAATGGTGCCATTGGTTCCGCGCACCGCCGAGTTCCAGTAAAAGCGCTGACTGAGCAGTCCGTCCAGCTCGCCAAAATTATTAAAGGTCCGCGAGCGCGGGTCATACACCGACAGCCCGTTGTCCGTCGTAATCCACAGTCGGCCCTGTTCATCCTCAACAATACCCTTCACCGCATTATTCGCCAGTCCGTCATCCGTCGTCAACAGTTCAAAGTGCTCCTCCTCGCGCTCACCTCTGACCTCTGACCCCTTACATCTTCTATACAGTCCATAACCGTTTGACCCCAGCCACAGCGTGCCGTCCTTGGTCTCACAGAAACAACAGATTTTATCAATGACGGGCGACTCAGGATGATCTAACTTGTTGCGCAGGCGACGATATTTGAAAGGCTTTGTTGACTTCAAATCAACAACACACACACCCGACAGGCATCCCATCCATAGACGTCCCTCACGATCCACCACACTGCCTATGCAGCCACGTATCAGGTGATTTTCGGGAAAGGGGTCCGACAGCGTGCCCGTCTTCAGGTCATAATAGAATAATCCGTCGTTGCTACCTATCCAAAGGGCATCGTTATACTTGTCGTAGGCCAGCGCACCGATATAGTCGGTCAGGGGCACCATGTCGGGAGGCAAGTCCACATGGTGCACCTCTGGGCGCTCACCTCTGACCTCTGACCTCTTACTTTTTACCTCTATCCAATTCAGTCCCCCGCCCCACGAGCCTATCCAAAGGCGTCCATGTGCGTCGGGTTCCAAGACCGATACCGTATTATGTTTCAGTCCTAAGTCGTACAGCGACCAGTGTTCAAAGACACCATCTTCCGTCTGCTGTCTGACATCTAACCTGTTCAGCCCCCCTTCAACTGTTCCTGCCCACAACGTACCGCTGGGCTCAACATACATCGCATTGACCGGGTTGGGTGACAATGACTGTAATCGTGAGGGCTGGTGCATATAGTTTCGGAGCATCAGCGGCTGTGGCGACAGCTTCACAACACCCGCAGTCTCAGTACCAATCCATATTTGTCCGTCGCGAACCATCAGACAGTGCACAAAGTCGCTGGGCATCGGTTTCGGAGTCGTCGCCGTCGTCCACTGCTCGAAAGTACCGTGTTGTTCATTCAAGATATTCATACCTCGCAACGTTCCCACCAGTAGTCGTCCGTCTGGCATGACTGTCAAGGCAGTAGCATAGTCGTGTGACAGCGATTGTTCGTCGGCAGTATGACGGTATGCCACCAAGGTGCTGGCATACTGGTCGTACGCATACAATCCCAAATTCGTAGCTATCCACACCGTGTTGCCACGTTTCAGCAGGTCGGTAACATACAATCCCCGCAAGCCGCCAATGGCCGGAGCAATGTCGCCGCGCACCAGCGTTCCTCCACTTTCCGACAATCGGTACAATCCTCCGTCAATATTAATCCATACGGTACCATTGTGTTCTATGTCGCAGATGGTGATGTCGGGCGTGTTACCACGATAGCGACATTTGCTGACGCGTGCCACATGTCCAGCCTCGTCGAAGGTATAGCGGAATACGCTGTCACGCGTCACATGCCACATGGCCCCCTTCGTATCGCAGTACACTTTGACGGCACTCTGCATCAACCTGTCGGTGAAAGACTCCGAGTGCTGCACTCCTGATGTTATACCAATCTGGGCCATCGTCCGCATATCAAGCACCACAGTACCTTCATCAAAGGCCACCCATAGACGCTGGTGGCGATCCTCGGCAAATCCCTTACACGAATTGCTGGCAGCCAACAGACCACTGGCAACCAGCCGCTTAAACGAATAGCCGTCATAGCGCACAGCACCACCACCATACGTCGAAATCCATACAAAGCCCTGACTGTCAGCAAAAATGTGATTCACGTGGTTGTGTGGCAGTCCCGCTGCCAAGTCCAGTCGGGTCATGTTATACCTGCCGGTCAGCACACCTTGTGCCACCGATACGCCTGCCAACAACCCCAGCAAGACTCCTAAGACAAACAACCGTCTGAACCTCATATAAAAAGAAGACTCTTAATCTCCGACTGTGTCATCAATTAGTAGCCAGTATTCTGTTTCAAATGGTGTTGGCACAGGTTACAATGGTGCACCATTTTTGAATTATTATCGTCGAACTCACGTTAAGTTAACTGGTCAAATAGAGGATAATACATTAGTATTTTGGAAAAGTGTAGGCAAGGTACACGAAGATCCAAATGATCATTGTGGCGATTTTTTTGAGGTTACAATGAACCCTGTACATCCTTGGGGAGGTGGCAGTAGTGGAAGCCCTATTTTGGATGATAACAAAGTGTATGGTATACTTCATGCTGGAGGGGCAAATGACAATCCTGATATTTGTGTCTTTTTTTCAGCGGCTTATGCTCTCCAGAAAATACTACAACAAAACAATAATAATATAGAAAATGGGCAACATTAAAATACGAAGAGGTGAATTTTCCACCAGACTAGAGTTAATCCATGCGGACGTAGCGGCTGGGTACCCAATTATAACGGATGATTATTCACATGATCCGTTGGACTTTAACCGCGATTTCATTAAGCACCCAGAGGCTTCGTTCTACGGCGAAGTGGAGGGTGACAGCATGAGGGATGCCGGGTTGCTGAACGGCGACCGTGTGATTATCGATAGAGCAGTTGAACCACATGACGGATCCATAGTGGTCGCTTGGTGGGATGGCGGTTTCACGATGAAGTTCCTGGATCTGACCCACAGGGATGAGGGCTACATAGAATTACGCCCAGCCAACCCCGATTATCCTGTTTTTCGTGTTGATGATCCCAATGAGTTTAGGGTATGGGGCGTAGTAATACATCTGATTAGAACATTCGAGAAGATATGAAGAAACTGGTATTATTGTTCGCTACCTGTCTCATGGTGATAGGTTGCGAGAAAGAAGTGCTGAGTGAGGGCTACCCTGAAATGGAGGCTTTCTACAGCGAGTCGTGTGGCTTGATGGCTGTTACAACGGATAGCGTAAAGTCGTTCAAGGTTAAGTTCAACGGCTACACCACTGAGTACCCTGAATCGAAGGAACATCGATTGTACCCGAAGATTCAGGAGAACATAAGTGCAGCCTCGCTACGCCTGGTCATCACCTGTGATACCACATGGGACGGCGAGACTCACATTAATTTCTGATAGACCATGTACGGCATTATTGACTGTGACAACTGTTATGTCAGCTGCGAGCGCGTATTCCGGCCTGACCTGGAAGGTGTGCCTGTTGTTGTATTGAGCAATAACGACGGTTGCGTAGTGGCTCGCAGTAATGAAGCTAAGAAGATGGGAATAAAAGCCGGTACTCCGTACTTCCAGTTAGCCCAGCAGTTCCCAAACCAGAAGATTGCCGTATTCTCCAGCAACTATGAGCTGTACGGAGAGCTGACAGGTCGTATAGTCAGCCTGATCAGCCAAGAAGTCCCCGCTTATTTCCGGTACTCCATCGACGAGTGCTTTGTGTACCTCGATGGCATGGAGCATCTGGACTTGAAGAAGTGGGGTGAAGATCTACATGTTTTCTCATAGAATTAAAAAATATATCAATGATATGTTGAATTGTTATTTGTCAATATAGTCAGCATCTATCAGGCTTGGGGGCAGGCTACTTGCGCACTGGGCGAACGGAGAGACCGGTGCGACGGTAGCTGACGGTGTTTGTACTCACAGTTCTCGAATAGAAGTAGAGGTGCCAAGAGGAGTCTGGGCATGATTCGGGAAGCAGCGATGTCCAGTAGTTGCCGTATGAGCCAGCGCCTTCCAACTTGTAGTCCCAACGGAAACCTGCAGCGGGAAGAAATAAGCTGATACCATTCGGACCAGTAAACTTGCGACCGTTCACGCCGTTTTCAGTTGTCCAGACAGAAGTGCAGTTACCATTCAGTTCATCATATTGTTCCTTAGACGGCATTTGCCATGGAGCGCCCCAGTTGGCAGTTGCGGCATCATACTGGGTACCAGAGATGTCGGAGCCGATATTCACCAAATGACTATAGTCTTCATCGTAATTATAGTAACCAAATTTATATGACTCCCAGCTGTACACTTCCTTTGGCTGTGTTTCACCCCAGGCAAAATAGTCTCCGTAGTCTTCTGGTTTCGATGCTCCCACGTTACAGCATGCCCACTTTGTACCAGAGGGCAGACCGAGATCAATCATGTGTGGGTGATTACCGTCTGGGCAGGAAGTGTTTGAAGCACTTGACGATGTTGTGAAACTGTTGGTGTCTCCATAATAATACATGCCGTCATAAAGTACATACGCCCGATAATTGTACTTCGTTCCTGCCGACAATCCTGTTGCAGATGCAGAGAAATCACCTACTGGACTTGAACTACTACATGTCACATTCATTGTGTTGTCAGTGCTCGATGGTGAGTTGCTGGTAGTACTGAGGAAGAAACCAGCCTCATAGCTCTTATTTGTGTTACTGGCAGTAATAGAGCCATTCAAAGTGGCGCTTGTTCCGGAAACATCTGTAGCTGCTAGTGTGGTAACATTGATAGAAGGGGAGGGCGTACCTGATGACTTGACAGGGCGAACTGACCGACCAAAGCTGCGGTTGTCATCGTATAAGTCCACTTGATCTGAATTGAAATTCAATACGAAGGCGCTGTACGGTTCATAATAGGCTGATTCACCTAGCGTTGACGACCAGTAGTGGCCGTATGAGCTTTCGCCAGTCAATATGTCATTCCAGCGGATTCCTGGGGCGGGAAGGAAAATAGTGTTACCGTTCGGACCGGTAAATAAACGACCGTTCATGCCGTTCTGGGTCGTCCAAACTGATGAGCATTCTTCTTTTAGTTCCTGACATTGAGACTGAGTAGGCATCTGCCAAAGTGCTCCCCAGTTGGTATTGGCGGTATCGTATTCTGTTCCTGCAATGTCTGATCCAATGTAGTCGACGTCGTCCCATGCTCTTCCGTATGCATACGTGTTATAGTCGTACACTTCCTTTGGCTGCGTCTCGCCCCAGGCAAAATAGTCTCCGTAGTCTTCTGGTTTTGATGCTCCTACGTTACAGCACGCCCACTTAGTGCCAGAGGGCAGGCCAAGGTCTATCATGTGTGGATGGTTGTCGTCTGGGCATGAACCGCTGGGGTGGGATACGGTGAAACACTTTTCTTCTCCCCAATTGTAATGAAGACCATCATTTGTAAAGGCACGATAATAATAGGTTTTTCCATCTTCTGGAGTGAACATGGCCGAGAAAGCTATTTCTCCAAATTGGGTTCCAGTGAAATATGCGTTGTTAGAGGATATCGTTTCATAATTAGCCGATTTGTCCACATCTGGCTCAGTTCCTATTCTAAAGCCATACTCGTCTACTCCGTATAGTGGTGTTAATTTTGCAGTTATACCTTTTAGTTCCAATTGTCCGTTCTTCTGATACTCACTCAACAACTCCTGTTCTGTTTTTTCTACCGTTTGTGT
>Ga0310690_10008067_pt1 | contig 13431 bp, 14 predicted proteins | sample AusTroGonzalo_MG_2_FD_207661 | JGI IMG/M metagenome (GOLD analysis project Ga0310690, IMG submission 207661) | Bovine rumen microbial communities from tropical cattle in Woodstock, Queensland, Australia - Gonzalo_04 (v2) (version 2) | ecosystem: Host-associated > Mammals > Digestive system >... | reverse complement strand
ATCCGCCGCGCGCCGGAAGGCTTCACCGTGCTGAGCGGTGACGACGACATGACCCTCGCCTTCATGGCCACGGGCGCCCACGGCGTCATCTCCGTGGCGTCCAACATCGCTCCGAAGGAGGTCACCCAGATGGTCGAGGCGATGCAGCGCGGCGACCTTGCCGGCGCCCGCGCCCTGCACCACCGCCTCTTCCCGCTCTTCAAGGCCTGCTTCGTGGAGTCCAACCCGATCCCGGCCAAGGCCGCCCTCGAGCAGCTCGGCGTGATCGGCGGCACGGTCCGCCTCCCGCTCGCCTCCGCCTCCGATGCGACCAAGGCCTTGATGCAGAAAGTTTTAGCAGATTTATGGAAATAACGAGAGAGAAATTCGAAGAGGTGATCGCCGGCCTGGAGGCCGGTCAGATCCGCGTCGCCGAGAAGGTCGACGGAGTCTGGCAGGTCAACAAATGGGTCAAGGAAGTGATCCTGGCGGGCTTCAAGCTCGGCCAGATCACGGACATGTCCCAGGGCCAGTTCCCTTTCTTCGACAAGGATACCTACCCCGTCAAGTCGTTCTCCGCCGAGGACGGCGTGCGCATCGTGCCGGGCGGCACGAGTATCCGGCGCGGCGCCTATGTGGCGCCCGGCGCCATCGTGATGCCGCCGTCCTACATCAATGTCGGCGCCTTCGTGGACAGCGGCACGATGGTGGACAGCCATGTCACCATCGGCTCCTGCGCCCAGATCGGCAAGAACATCCACATCTCCGCCGCCACGCAGATCGGCGGCGTGCTGGAGCCGGCCGGCGCCCTGCCGACCATCATCGAGGACGGCGCCTTCGTGGGCGGCAACTGCGGCATCTACGAGGGCACGGTCGTCGAGTCCGGAGCGGTCATCGCCTCCGGCGTGATCATCACCGCCTCCACGGCCATCTTCGACGCCACGACGGGCGAGTTCGTGCCGCGCAACGCGGACGGACGCGTGGTCGTGCCGCGCGGCGCCGTGGTCGTGAGCGGCAGCAAGCCGCTCAAGCGCGGTCCCGGCGCGGGCAGCGGCGTGGCCCTCTATTGCCCCGTCATCGTCAAGTACCGCGACGAGAAGACGGCCGGTTCCGTGGTCCTCGAAGACCTGCTCCGCTAATGGTGCAGCTGCATAAATATTCGGGCGCGGGCAACGATTTCGTGGTGCTCGACGGGCGGACGGAGGATGTCTCCGCGTTCCGCTCGGCGCAGCGCATCGCGGAGCTGTGCGACCGCCGGAGCGGCTTTGTGGCTGCCGACGGGCGCATCGGTGCCGACGGCCTGATGATCCTGACGGACGATCCGGACTATGATTTCCGGATGGAGTACTACAATTCCGACGGCTCCGGCGGCATGATGTGCGGCAACGGCGGCCGCTGCATCGTGGCTTTCGCCGACGCGCTGGGCCTGCGCCCCGCCGACGGGCGCGTGTTCCGCTTCGTCGCGGCCGACGGCCCGCACACCGGCGAGATCCTCGCGCGCGACGGCGACTGCAAGACGGTCCGCATCCGGATGATCGACGTGCATACGTTCCATCCTGCGCTGGACGGCTGGTTCCTCGACACGGGCACGCGCCACTTCGTGCGTTTCGTGCCGGACGTGGAGGCCGTCGATATCGAGAAAGAAGGCCGCCAGGCGCGCTGGGATCCCCTTTTCGCGCCCATCGGCGCCAATGCCAACTTCGTGTCCGTCGATCCCGACGGGACGCTCCGCGTGCGCACCTTCGAGAAGGGCGTCGAGGCGGAGACCCTCGCCTGCGGCACCGGCATTACCGCTTCCGCCATTGCCGCGTACCTGATGGATTCCTCCCTTCGCGCCGAGGAACCAAATTTTGCCGGACACGAAAAAAGTGTCCGACAAATATTTGGTGTCCCCGTCTCCACAACGCCCGCGCGCGAATCCATCAGGTACGACATCCAGGCGCGGATTGCGCGGCTGGGCGTCGATTTCGTACCTGGCGACAACTGTTTCACTGACGTTTATCTCACGGGTCCTGCCGATGAAATACGATAAATTCTTCTCCGACGACGTCCCGTCGTTCATGCGTTCCCCGGTGCGCGAGATCTTCAAGAAAGTCGACCTCGCGTCCATCTACTCCTTCGCCGGCGGCTATCCCGACGCAGCCACTTTCCCCACGGAGGACATCCGCCGCATCAGCGCGGAGGTGCTGGAGAAATATGGCGCCAAGGCCCTGCAGTACGGGGCCACGCAGGGCGTGCCCGAGCTGCGGGCCGTGATCGCGAAGCGCTACGGCGTGCCGGTGGAGAACGTCCAGATCACGACGTCCTCGCAGCAGGGCATCGACGTCTGCACGCGCGTGCTCGTCAATCCGGGCGACGTCGTCCTGACCACGGCGCCGACCTACCTCGGCGCCCTGCAGTCCTTCAAGTCCTACCGGGCCGACATCCGCACGCTGGACACGTTCGACTTCTCCCGGCCGGCCAAGTTCTGCTACGTGATCCCGGATTTCCAGAATCCGAGCGGCGAGACGATGACGCTCGAAGAGCGCCGGAAGCTCGTTGCGCTGGCGCGCGAGCACGATTTCCTCATCGTCGAGGACAGTCCCTACCGCGAGCTGCGCTACAGCGGCGAGCCGGTGCCCACGATCTACTCGCTCGCGCCGGAGCGCACGCTGTTCCTGGGCAGCTTCTCCAAGGTCTTCGCCCCGGGCTTCCGCCTGGGCTGGATCCTCGGCGCGCCGGAGCTGCTGGACCAGATCTACGTCTGCAAGCAGTCGCTCGACCTCTGCCCGCCCGTCTTCGACCAGTACATCGCCGCCGAGTTCATGGGCAGCGGCGCGCTGGACGCCAACCTGCAGAAGAGCATCGCGCTCTACCGCGCCAAGCGGGACAAGATGCTCGCCCTGCTGGAGCAATATATGCCCGCAGGCGTGTCCTGGACGCATCCGGAGGGCGGTCTGTTCCTGTTCGTGACGCTGCCGGAAGGCTTCGACACCGTCGCGCTCTACGACCGCGCCCTCTCCGCCGGCGTCGCCTACGTCGCGGGCTCGTTCTTCTATCCCGACGGGTCGCACCGCAACACGATGCGCGTCAATTTCTCCTTCCTGGACGCGTCCCGGATGGAGGCCGGCGTCAAGCTCCTGGCCGAGGTGGTCGGCCAATAACAAAAAGAATCCTTATATTTGTCTTGTCAACCAACAAGACAGATTATGAGAAAGATCAGCATCCTCGCCCTGTCGGCGGCGCTCCTTTTCGCCGCCTGCGCCCCGAAGTACAACCCCAACGACGCCCGGACCTTCGGTCTGGCCGGCGATGTCAAGGAAGTGCATTTCTCCGAAGAGATGCTCGAGTCCTCTTCCGAAGAGGTGGCCGCGCATTTCTGGGCCGACAAGGACAAGCTCGAGATGACCTTCGACGAGAAGGGCCGCATCACGCTCGACGCCTACGGCACGGTCTACAAATACGACGAGGCGGGCGTCTTCGTCAGCGACGACGTCCCCGAGGCGGTGATGTCCCGCGACACCAGGGGCCGTATCGAGGCCTATGACCACACCAGCCTCGACGACGTCGACTTCACCCACTACGACATCTCCAAGTTCTACAAATACAGCTACACCTACGACGCCAAGGGCCGGCCTGCGACGGCCGAGCGCGGCGGTTGGGAGTGGGGCGAGAACTGCACCTACTCCTACGACGGCGCCAAGGTCTATCCCGCCACGGTCGTCAAGGAGGGCGGATCCGAAGGCTGGAACGAGAAAACCACGCTCACCTACGACTACACGGCGTTCGACGCCCGGGGCAACTGGACCGAGCGCTTCCTGACCCGGGTCACCGAAGGCTGGGAGGAGCCGTGGGAGGAAGGAGCGGAGCCGCAGGTCGACACCACGGTCGTCAAGATCCGCGAAGTCCGCACCATTTCCTACTGGTCCGACGCGGAATAACCGGGGACCGGCGACTTTTTTTGAAGAAATCTTCCGCCAATAGCGGATTATTCAAAAATTTGCGTATCTTTGCAGTCCCAAATCGAGGCTTTAGCTCAGTTGGTTCAGAGCGCTTGCTTGACAGGCAAGAGGTCAGCAGTTCAAATCTGCTAAGCCTCACCACTCGCAAAAGGCACTTGCAGCAATGCAGGTGCCTTTTTTCGTTATCAGCGTCCGACCCTGCCAAAAATTTATTATTTTTGCGTAGAGAGGGTCCCCATATGTTCAGGTTTTCTATTCTTTCCTTCGCCATTCTAACCGTATTGTCCTCTGCTTGCGGGCTCATTCCGTCCCGGCAGACGACTGCTTTGCTGGACGACGTCGCGTCCTATGTCAACGAACGTCCCGACAGCGCGCTGAAAGTGCTCGCCGGGATCGATTCCACCACACTCAACACGCGCGGCCTGCGCGCCCGTCACGCCCTGCTGCTGACGATGTCCCGGGACAAGGCCTATCTGGACATCACCGTCCCCGGGCTGCTCGCCCCGGCGGAGAAGTATTACGAGCACCACGGGACGCCCGACGAGCGGATGAAGGCCCTTTATTACAGAGGCCGCATCGCCCAGGAGAGAAAAGACCGCAACGCCGCCGCGGTGTTCTTCTCCCGCGCGGAAGAGTATGCCGGCAAAGTCACCGACAAGCATGCGCTCGGGTTGCTGTATCTGGCGCAGGCGACCATATTCAACCAGGCGCACAATACCCAGAAAGAGAAAGAGTATATCACCAAGGGCCTGTCCATCTTCCATGAGATCGACGATCCGATGCACGATGTGGCGTTGGGCCAGCTGGCGATCTGTTCTTTCACCCTGCACGAATGGGAGCAGGCGGATTCGCTGTTCGGCGTCGGCCTGGCCGCGGCCTCCGGCAATCCCTATACGATGTCGGTCCTCCTCTCCAATTACGCGCGGATGAAGGTCTCGCAGCCCGAGCCCGAGCCCGAACTGGCCATCGAACTGCTGGACCAGATGCGCAACGAATACGGTTATCCGTTGTCATTGCGGGATGCCGGGGCATACGCCTATGCCCTTGTCCTTTCCGGGAGGACCCGCGAGGCGAAGCAGCTCCTGCTCCAGCTGGAGGAGCTCGCCAAGACATCTCCGCTCGAACTGGATCCCTGGCTGTGCCGCTGTGCGCTCTCGCTCGGAGACTACGAGACCGCATACAAATATCTGAGCGAATCCCGCCTTTCTGAAGAGGACGAGATCCAGCGTGTCCTGACCGATTCGGTCTCCGAGGCCATTTCTTCCTATCAGGAGCTGACCGAGAGCCAGCGGCGGATGCAATACAGGATCTATCTCTTCGCCCTGTCCGCCCTTCTGCTCCTTTTCGCGTTGGCGCTGGTCCTTGCCAGACTGCGCAGGAACCGCCTGGAAGATGAGCGGACGCAGATGCAGGAGGCCTGTTCCATCCTCGAGCGGGAAGTCGCCGAGCAGGAGAATCAGGCCGAACACATGCAGCAGCAACTGATGCAATTCCGCGAAATCGCCCGCCAGGAGCGCGTACGCCGGTTCCGGCAGGCCGGAAAGCTGCGGAGCTCCATCTGGCGCCTGGACAATCTGGGCATGCCCGGCTGGTTCAAGAAAGATCCTTCGATCGCGGCCATCAAGGAAGAATTGTCCTACGTTTATGATATCGACGACTCCGGAGAGAAGCTTCTCAAGCGTCTGGACCAGGAATTGGACGGCGCGATCGTCCCGCTGATGGAAAAACTGAATCTGCAGGACAAATCGCAGGATCAGCTGTTCCTGTGCTGTTGTCTGCTGGATTTGCCGTCCGATGTCGTGGGCGCCAAACTGGGGATTACGCCCAATAATGTGCGCGTGAAACGCCATCGTCTGCGGGACCAAATCGCGAAATTAGACAACCCGGACTACGATGCGCTGTTCGATATCCGCAAATAATCCAAATTTCCAAAGGCGTCGAATAAATCGGCGCCTTAATTGTAAATACTTGTGAATCAGAATGATGGGGCAATTTTGCCCCATTTTGCTTCCAATCTGTAATATCGAATATCATTACACGCGCGTAAAGCGTTGTAAAACAATGTATTACGCAGTAGCTGTGTAATGCCCGAGAAGGCCTGAAATGTAGTTTTTTTGTGTCCTTCTCCATACCTTTGCTGTCGAACCAAACAAAGAGTAAAATGAAAAGGAATTCGATTTTTTCAATGATTGCGGTGCTCGCCACCGTCGCGTTTACTTCTATCAATGTTACTCCTTGCTATGCCGACGGAGGGAACGGTGATCAGGTCATCATCTTTATTGGCGAAGGCACCCTGCCTGGCCCTATCGTCCGCGTCTCGTTCGCGGAGCAGCTCCCTCTCCAGGTCGAATTCGATCCGGCGTCTTCCATGCTCCTGATCCGCTTCCGCGAAGATCTGGGCACGTCCCTGCTCGAACTGGAAAGCCTTACTTCCGGCACTCAATATAATGAATACTATCAAGGCGCGCCGGGCGTCGTCCCCATCATGATCCCCGGACAGCCCGATTCGTACCGGCTCACCATCACGCTTTCCGGTGGCCGTGTCTTTTCCGGTATGTTCGATATCTATTAGCGACTGACCCCACCCGGCAGGTATAGTCCTGCCCGACATATACGATTTCAGGCCGTTTTTTCGACGGTCCTGGGTGAGAACACCCAACAGAAAAGACAAACAACCTTCAATTCATTATTAAACGGGCGAATCCCGAAAAGCCTTTGAAAGAGTAGGGAAATAGACAATGATTCATTATGAATGCTAAAGCTAAAGTCTGCGTCGTCGTTGCTTCTGCAGTCATTGCAATCTTCCTGGGCGGAATGATCTTCTCTGCAAATGCCAGCCTCAAGGCGGAGAACAAGGGACCGAAGGTCAGAAATGGAGAAGAGGCGATTTGCGAGGATTTGAATAAAAGGCCATGCTGCGGAACCGAGTGCCCGGTCCCGAGAATCTTTGAGCTGGAAGATAGAATGATTGCAGACTAGTTGAAAGAAAACACCGTGAAATCTATTCAGATTCATTATTAATATGGGCAGTTCCCGAAAAGCCTTTGATAGAGTAGGGAAAAAACAATGTTTTATTATGAAAACTAAAACTAAGATTGGTGCCGCTATCGTTTCTGTCGTCGCGGCTGCGCTCCTCGGTGGAATGATCTTCTCCGCAAACGCCGCTGCCGGTAGCGGTGAGTGTCGTGGGCCCAAACAAAGCAATGGGGACAGAGACTGTCAGTGCACGAACTCGTACAAGTGCAGCGATATGCACAACTGCAAGTCCAAGGCTTCTGTCATTGCTTTAGAAGAGGATTCGCGAATGATCCTGGACTAGTCATTCCTGAAACACTCGATAATCAGGCGGACCCCGAAAAGCCTTTTACAGAGTAGGGACAAAACAACAAATCGTATGAAACAGAATAAAAAGAGATTGGGCGGTTTCCTTGCCACCGTGTGCGCTTCTGCGCTTATCCTGGGCACATCCCTTTCTTTCAATGCAATGGCAAAAGAAGGCGGCGAATGCTCCGGCCCTAAGGAGAACTCGACGTGTCTTTGCTCGAACTCCGCTGCGTGCAGCGATTCGTATGGGTGTGAGTCTGGTGGCGGCGGCATCGACTGGAAGTGGATTGTCGAGAGAGTCCTCGACGTCATCGACATCTTTACCTAGTGTATCCCTTTGTCCCGGTGTGCCCGGAATTGATTCCCGGGTACACCGGAACATAAATAACAGCAATCAGCTCATTTTTTAACAATCCTTTGTATATGCGTGTTGGGAGATTAATTTGTTTCGTGTCTGTTTTGGCCATCCTTGTATCCTGCGCTGCCAAGCAGAGCGATGCGGATACGACCGGGAAGACCGTCATCTGCGTGTCCGATTTTAAGGAAGTGCAGGTTGATACGCCGTTCGAGATGTTCGCCGGCGAACCGAAATACGTGCACCTCTCTTCGAAAGAAGGCTACAGCTTTTCGAAGGCATTTAAAGTTGAATATATCCATAACAAAATATATATCCTTGACCAGAACCACTACCGGCTGGTCGTCTTTGAAGACAACGGCGCTCCGGTCTTCAAGCTGGACTACAAGGGCCGCGGGCCCAATGAGTACCTGCAGATAACGGATTTTGCCGTTGCTCCGGATGGCACCCTCTGGATTGCGGATGCCCAGAAAGACAGGATGTTCAAATATTCCGCGCAGGGTGTCATGCAGGAGTCCGAACCTTTCTACAGTGAGATTGTCCGGATGTGCGGTCTCGACGACGGACGGCTCCTTGTCGGCATCGCCAACTATGATTATTCGCAATATGCGGGGACCGCGCTTGCGCTCGCGGATTCGACGGCCCGGATCCAGACCCCGCTCCTGCCGTACCCGCGGAAAAATGACCCGAATTACTGGTTTACCTCCGTCATTTCCCGGGGCGAGAACGGCGTGTTCTATAACTGGCCCGTGGACGACAATCTGTATGAGATCTCCTACGACGGCGAATTGCTGAATACCTATTATTTCGATTTCGGCGCAAAGACTGTCCCGATGAAATGGAGAAACGACCTGGAGCCGCACGAGTCGCAATTGCCCGAGTTCCGTTTCCTTACGCGTTCCTACAAGGTGACGCCTGAGTATGTCATTTGCTCGATCAGCGACAGCGTGAACTGGTTCTCCGTCATCATGGACCGGGAGAAGAAGACGGCCGCCTATTTCGACGACAAGACCTCCGGCTACACGCTGATCGGCCAGTATCCCTATGGTTCCATCTGGCGGATCGACCCGACCTGCGACGGCACCAGCCTTCCGGAAGAAGTGCAGGGCTGGCTGGAAGACGGTGACGATGTGCTTGCATTAATCCCTATTGAATAATATGCGTACCAAGAGTTTTTTCAGCAGCTTCTGTCTGCTTGCCGGCTGCTTCCTGGCAGCTGCCACCCTGCAGGGGTGCAAGGACGAGAGCGAAGAGATGCGGGCGTTCATGTCATCTCCCGTTGCGCTCCCGACCCAGGTCATCAAGGTAGAAAACGGTGCGGTCAGCGAGGAAATCCTGCCGGACAAGTGCATCCGCCTGGTGTATTGCTACGGCAACGGCGAATGCTATCCGTGCCTGGTGTCCCATATCTACGAACTGTGCAACCTGTTCGGCCGCGAGGAGTATTCCACGGTCATCCTGCTCTGCCCGCCGGAAGAAGAGATGGAGGTGGTCGTCAACCTCGTGAAGGCGGCCAAGTATGATTTCCCGATCTATTTCCCGGCTGACGGCGAACGGGAGACATTCCGGCGCGACATCCTCCCCCGGATCAAGTACAAATACTTCCTTCTGGGCGACGACGACCGGCCCCGCTCCATCGGGGACCCGGTCCGGGACGAGGAAGCGTACATCCGATTCATGAAAGCCCTGCAATAAAACACCTTGCGGGGCAGAGGGGTATGGGAATATTGTCTGATTTTCTTATCTTTGTAAGGAGCGATCGGCCGGGAGGCCGGACGCGGAGGCTTACAACACATTAAAACTGAAAAACTGATGCATTTCCCTTTCTTTAAGCGCGGTCTCGCCGCGCTGCCCCTTTTGCTGGCACTTGCCGTCTCCTGCGGGACGGACAAGAAGAGCGGGGAGGGTGAGACCCGCCTCGACTCTTTCTCTGCCGAAAGCAACGCCTCTTTCTTCCAGGATGTCTATTCCGACGTCCGGATCATCCCCATCCAGTTCGACGGCGACGTGCTGGGTTCCTCGCTGAACGTTTCCCTCAAAGAGAAGGAAGACAGATATATCCTGGTCGACCAGGTCACGCAGACGGTCTTCTCGTTCGACCGCGACGGCAAGCCGCTCGGGCGGATCTCGAAGCCCGGCCGCGGCCCCGGCGAATACAACCAGCTGGTCTCCTGCGACTATGCCGACGGCAAATACATCGTCCTGGCCGACGGCGGACACATCATCGAATACGACGCGCAGGGCGACATGCTCCGGGAGTTCTTCCTGGAGCGGGAACTGATGGACGTGGCCGTCGTGGACGGCACCCCCGTGCTCCTCGTCTCCCGGATCGACGGCGAGATGGAGGAGGTGGCGGACCGGATCCTGGTCTGCGATGCGTCCTACCAGCCGCAGAGCAGCTTCTGCCCGGAAGGGATACAGCTCTTCAACTACAACTCGGTGCTGACGCCGGTCGCCGGCGAGGCGGGGAGCTTCCTCTATGTGGAGCCCGTCTCGGAGCAGCTGCACAAATGCAATAAAGAAGGCATCCAGCACACCTACACGGTGGATTTCAACGGCAAGGCCATGCCGGAGAAATTGCGGAATGCAGACGACTTCGAGGTGATCCTGAACATCCTGGACGGAGAGCCGGACATCTTCTGCTACGAGAAAGCCTTCGAAAACGAAAACCATCTGCTCTTGGCCGTCGAGCACCTGGAAAGCGGCTCGGAGACGGAGATCGCCCACTGGCTGGTCGACAAGCGGGACGGTTCTTCCCGCATCGAATATATGGACTACGACGGCGAACTGTTCAGCTTCCTGGGCGTGCCGATGCTGCTGACGGAGCAGGACGAAGTCGTGTATGTCGTGGACACGGAGATGCTTGATGCGGCGATTGCCGCCATCCCGTCGCTGGCCGCCGTCAAAGACAGCCTCCCGGCGTCCTTCTCCGGGCCGGCGCTGCTTGTGTGCAAGATCAAATAAACCACGTATATGAAAAGACCGAACGTATTGGGACTTGCCGGCGTGCTGCTCGCCGCGGCCCTGGCCGGATGCGGCCAGAAGAATGACATCAAGGAAATCATCTGCGACACGGACCATGCGGTCGCGGTCGACCTGACCACGTCCGGAATCTTCACGCAGGTCGTCCTGGAGGAGGGACCGCTCGTGGTGAAGAACCACATCGAGGTCCCGGGCGACGGAAGCCTGTATCTCTACGACAACGTCCGCCCCTACCGCTATTCGCTCGAAGACGGACGGCTGGAAATGGCCTACGGGCAGCGCGGCCGCGCGAAGAACGAATACGTGAAGATCTGGAACTACTGGCTGGACGGCGCGGACATGTGGCTGTTCGACATCGATGGCGGCAAGGCCCTGTGCTATGCGCCGGACGGCACGGTCAAGGACGTGAAGGAGAATCCGGGCGGCGCGGAAGGCTTCCAGCAGCTGTGCCGGCTGGATCCGGAACACTGGGTCGGGAAGGCCAATTACCACGGCACGCCGGGCCAGACCCCGGAGCTGGTCCTCTTTGACAATGATCTCCAGCCCATCCAGCCGATCGGGGAAGAGAAGCTCCGCTCGGGGATGGTCACCGGCTATCATTTCTGCACGGACGCGGAGGGCGTCCTCTACTCCGGACCGCTGTCCGACAAGATCTGGCGGGTCGGCGAGACGGACCGCCGGGTACAGTACAAGGTCACGTTCACTGACGGGAGCATGAAGCCGGAGAACTATCCGGACGAATACCAGCAGCTTTCCGATATCGCCGCGAAGCTCGAGACGCAGAACTTTTCATTCAACATCAACAGCCTGACCGCGTCCGGCTCCTGGCTGGGTTTCTCTTATACGTCGAGCCGGAAGGGGAGTATGTATGCCCTGTATGATACGAAGAAGGGCGAAACATGCTGTTTCAACATCGTACTTCCGGAGGAGTGGCAGCTGGTCAGCGGCAACCTGTCGGGCGACAGGATCTATCTCGTCGGCTTCAGCGACGAGGACGGCGTGAAGGTCTGGTCGGCTAAAATGGAGGATTTTATTGCGCAGAAGGGGATCTGACAGTAGTTTTTGTAAGAAATAAGCCCTAACTTCATCCCTTGCTTGCAATTTCGAAGAGAATGATGAGACTTTTCCGGATCCTGACCGTTTCCCTGTCCGGCTTGATCGCCCTGGCTGCGGGGCCGGGCGCGGCGGCGCAGCCGATGACGCTCGAAGAGGTCATCGGCGTGGCGCGGACGCAGTCCGTGCCGGCGCTGGAGGCGCGCGCCGCCTTCGTGTCCGACTACTGGGCCTGGCGCTCCTACCAGGCGAGCCGGCTGCCGTCGCTTGCGCTGACCGGCAATCTGGGCAATTTCGACCGGTCCCTGCGTCTGTTGCAGGACCCCCAGACCGGCGAGATGCTCTACACCACCAATTACAACATGACGAACAACCTGGGCCTGGAGGTGAGGCAGAACATTTCCTTTACAGGAGGCAGCCTGTACCTCAGGACCAGCCTCGAACGCCTCGACGACTTCCAGGCCGGGAAGATGAGCTGGTATTCGCAGCCGCTGGCGCTGTACTACCACCAGCCGCTCTTCGCCTACAATGCGTTCAAATGGGATAAGCTCATCTCTCCGAAAGAATACGAGAAAGCGAAGCGCGTCTATCTGGAATCGATGGAGGATGTGACCCTGAACGCCGTGCAGCGCTATTTCGACGTGATGAAGGCCCAGAAGCTCTATGAGGAAGCCCGGATCAACTTCGACAATACGACCCGGCTGCTCACCATTGCGAAAGAGCGTCTTGCGCTGGGAAGCATCACGCGCGACGAATATCTCCATATGGAGCTCAACATGCTCTCCGACAGTCTGGCCATCAGCGAGAACGACGTCGCCCTGCGCGAAGCCCGGATGCAGCTCAACTCGCTGCTGGGCCTGGACGAGACCCGCGTGGTGGAGCCGGTCCTGGAGGAAGTCCTTCCGGCCGTCCTGATGGACTACGACCTGGTGTTGCGCAAGGCTTCCGAGAACTCTTCCTTCAACCTGACCAACGACATCAATATCCTCAATGCCGAAGCCGCCATCGCGAAGGCGAAGGCCGACCGGGGCATCTCGATGCAGTTGAGCGCCACGTTCGGCCTTTCCAAGTCGTCGCCGGAGCTGAAGAATGTCTACCGCGACCCGCTCGACCAGGAAGTGGTGGGCCTGTCCTTCACCGTGCCGATCCTCGACTGGGGTGAAGGCAAGGGACGCGTCAAGAAAGCGCAGGCGCACGCCGACGTGGTGAAGGCACAGGTGGAGCAGGCCGAGAACGACAAGCGCATCGCAATCTTCACGGCCGTCGGCCAGTTCAACAACCAGCGGCAGCTGTGCGATGTGTCGCGCCGCGCCGCCGACATCGCCCGGGAGCGCTACGGGCTCGTGATGGAGCGGTTCCGCAACGGCAAGGCCACGGTGCAGGAGATCAACGACGCCCGGGCGGAAAGCGACGCCGCCGTCCAGAAATACGTGGGCGACATCTCCAGCTTCTGGACCAACTACTACACGCTGCGCAAGCTGACGCTCTTTGACTTCCTGTCCGGCAACGACCTGACAGTCAATTACGAGGAGATGACGAACTGATATGAATACGAACAGATTATATCCTATCCTGCTGGCTGCCGCCCTGCTGATGACGGGCTGCAAAGGCACGAAAACCGCGGAGCTGGCAGACGACTCCAAGCTCGCCTACACCCCGGAAGAGAACGAAGTCGAGGTCGTGACCCTGAAGCGTCAGGTGTTCCCGATGCAGCTGGTCGCGAACGGTAAGCTTGAGGCCGCGCAGCGGAGCGCCCTCTATTTCCGCGAAAGCGGACAGGTCGTGGAACTGGCCGTC